>Ga0172377_10006211_pt1 | contig 12298 bp, 9 predicted proteins | sample Pumphouse3metaG_FD_119749 | JGI IMG/M metagenome (GOLD analysis project Ga0172377, IMG submission 119749) | Leachate microbial communities from a municipal landfill in Southern Ontario, Canada - Pumphouse #3 metaG | ecosystem: Engineered > Solid waste > Landfill > Unclassified | place: Canada... | reverse complement strand
GAAACGTATTATTAAAAGAGAAATAAGGGGTAAAGAATATTGTTTAAATTTTCTATATTTGTAACTATTTTAAAAACAGGAAAAACTTAAGGATATTATGAGTGTTAAATTCCATGAATACAAACAGTTAAATTTATCGAAAGTAAATAAAGAAGTCCTTGAGATATGGGATAAAGATGATGTTTTCGAAAAAAGTATATCTGAACGTAAAGGACGTCCGTCGTTTGTTTTTTATGAAGGGCCTCCTTCTGCCAACGGTATGCCAGGTATTCATCATGTAGTAGCACGAACAATCAAAGATATATTTTGCCGTTATAAAACCATGAAAGGCTTTCAGGTTTATCGTAAGGCAGGATGGGATACACATGGACTACCTGTAGAGCTGAGTGTTGAAAAAAAGCTTGGAATCACAAAAGATGACATAGGTAAAAAGATATCCATTAAAGAATATAATTCAACCTGCCGCAAGGAGGTAATGAAATATACAAAAGAATGGGAAGATCTGACAAAAAAAATGGGGTACTGGGTTGATACGAAGAATCCATATATCACCTATGATAATAAATATATAGAGACTATATGGTATTTACTTCGTGAATTATATAAGAAAGGATTATTATATAAAGGATATACAATTCAGCCATATTCTCCTGCAGCCGGAACCGGGCTGAGTTCACACGAACTAAACCAGCCCGGATGTTACAAGGACGTGAAGGATACCACAGCTGTTGCTCAGTTTGAAGTTATAAAAGATAAGAAATCCGGATTTTTGTTTGAAGGAGTAAATAATCCTCTTTATTTTATAGCATGGACGACTACTCCCTGGACATTGCCTTCTAATACTGCTTTATGTGTAGGAGAGGGTATAAAATATGTAAAAGTTAATACATTTAATCCATATACAGGGATTCCGGAGACGGTCATTTTGGCAAAGGCACGTCTTAATGCATATTTTGATCCTGAAAATGCTGAGTTATCTTTTGATGAATATAAAACCGGAGATAAAAAAATTCCTTTTAAAGTACTGGGAGAATATTCAGGCAAAGAACTTGTAGGTATAAAATATACTCAGCTTATGGACTGGGTAAAACCTGATGGAGATGCATTTCGTGTTATTTCAGGAGACTTTGTTACTACAGAAGACGGAACAGGAATCGTTCATATAGCTCCTACTTTTGGAGCTGATGATGATCGTGTAGGAAAGAAAAACGGCATTGCACCACTGATGATTATCAATAAAGAAGGAAAACGAGAACCTCTTATTGATAAAGAAGGTCGTTTTTATCTTATTGAAAACATGGATAAGCAATATGTTACCTTAAATGTAAATATTGCTAATTATGGTCAGTATGCCGGACGATATGTGAAAAATGCATATGACGATAATCTTACCGATAAAGATTCAACTGTAGATATAGATATTTCAGTATTGCTGAAAAAGGAGAACAAACTTTTTAAAGTTGAGAAACATGTTCATAGTTATCCTCATTGCTGGCGTACAGATAAACCCATTTTATATTACCCTTTAGATAGCTGGTTTATCAAAACAACAGCTGTAAAAGATAAATTAATTGCTTTAAATAAAACTATTAACTGGAAACCTGAATCCACAGGAACCGGAAGATTTGGTAATTGGCTTGAAAATCTTGTGGATTGGAATCTGAGTCGTTCTCGCTTTTGGGGAACACCACTTCCTATATGGAGAACAGAAGACGGTACTGATGAGAAATGTATTGGTTCCATGGAGGAACTTATAAAAGAGATAAAGGCATCTGTAGCTGCCGGGGTAATGAAGGAAAATCCATATGAAACATTTAAACCAGGAGATTACAGCAAGGAGAATTATGATAAGATTGATTTGCGTCGTCCGTTTGTAGATGATATTATTCTGGTAAATGATAAGGGAGAGAAGATGTTTCGTGAAAAGGATCTTATTGATGTATGGTTTGATTCCGGTTCTATGCCTTTCTCACAGGTTCATTATCCTTTTGAAGTACCAAAAGATAAAGACGGAAAATATAATTTTCCGTTCCCTGCAGATTTTGTAGCTGAGGGTGTGGATCAGACTCGTGGTTGGTTTTTTACGCTACATGCTATTGCCACTATGATCAATGGATCTGTAGCTTTTAAAAATATAATTTCCAACGGACTTGTTTTAGATAAGAATGGCAATAAGATGTCTAAACGTCTTGGTAATGCTGTTGATCCTTTTGGGGTTATTGATAAATACGGTTCAGATCCTCTGCGCTGGTATATGATGACTAATTCACAACCATGGGATAACTTGAAGTTTGATGTCTCAGGAGTTGATGAGGTAAGACGTAAATTTTTTGGGACACTTTATAATACTTATGGTTTCTTTGCTCTTTATGCAAATGTTGACGGGTTTAAATATCAGGAAAAAGAAATTCCACTGAATGAACGTCCCGAAATTGACAGATGGATAATTTCTATGCTGAATTCACTTGTTCGCAATGTGGATGACAGTCTTAATGATTATGAGCCTACAAAGGCCGGCCGTTATATATCAGAATTTGTTACTGAAAATTTAAGTAACTGGTATGTTCGTTTGAGCCGTAAGCGTTTTTGGGGCGGAGAATATGATAAGGATAAAATTTCTGCGTATCAAACCCTATATGCCTGTCTGGTGACTGTATCCAAACTTATGTCACCAATTGCACCTTTCTATTCAGATCAGCTTTATAATGATTTAAACGGAATAACAGGTAAAGAGGTTAAGCAAAGTGTTCATCTTTCAGATTTTCCTAAATCAAACGTAGAATATATTAATGCGGATCTTGAACAGCGTATGAATCTTGCACAGCGCGCTTCTTCTATGATTCTTGGTCTGAGAAGAAAAGAAAAGATTAAAGTAAGACAGCCGCTCTCTAAAATTATGGTTCCTGTACTAAGTGAAAAATTCAAAGAACAGTTTAAGACCATAGAAAATATTGTTCTCTCTGAAGTCAATGTTAAAGAAGTAGAATATCTTACCGATACAACTAATGTTATCAGTAAAAAAATAAAACCAAATTTTAAGACTCTTGGTCCTAAATACGGTAAGCAGATGAAACAGATTTCAGGTGCTGTTGCGAAACTTACACAAACTGATATAGCTAACCTTGAGAAAGAAAATTCCTTCTCTATAACTATTGCAGATCAAACGATAATTCTTACAAAAGAAGATGTTGAAATTACCACAGAGGATATTCCGGGATGGCTGGTAGCAACTGACGGAGATCTGACAATTGCTCTTGATATTCTTATTTCTGATGAACTAAAGCAGGAAGGAATTGCCCGTGAATTTATAAATAAGATTCAGAATCTTCGTAAGGACAGTGGTTTTGAGGTTACAGACAGAATCTCTGTTAAAATAGAGAATAATGAATTTTACAATAAGGCAGTAGAAAATTTTAAAGATTATATTTCAAGTCAGACATTGTCTCGTGCGATTATATTAACAGGCAATATAGATGATGGAAAAACTGTTGAAGTAGAAATCAGCAGGGATGTAAATGCAAAAATTATTATAGAGAAAATTGAATAAAAATTATGCTTATTTCGGAAATGTTTCCAGAATTAAAAGATTGAAGAGAAGGAACTAATGTTTAGAATTTTCGTTAAAGAGCAAAATTGTCTATTATTACTAGAAGTTTATTAAACTATTTAAAACTAAAGTTATGGCAGAAAAAACGAGATATTCTGATGCAGAATTAGAAGAATTTAAGCAAATCATAATTGATAAATACAATCAGGCTAAACAAGATTACGAATTGTATAGAAATGCGATGACCCAGAGGGATGAAAATAATACAGAGGATACGTCTCCGACATTTAAAGTATTGGAGGAGGGTGCGAATACTCTTTCTAAGGAAGAAGCAGGGAAATTGGCTCAGCGTCAGCTCGACTTTATTCATCATCTTCAGGCAGCTATGGTGCGTATTGAAAATAAAACATACGGTATTTGTCGTGAAACAGGGAAGCTAATTTCAAAAGAGAGATTACGTGCAGTGCCTCATGCCACTTTGTCTATTGATGCCAAAAGGAATAAAAGATAGACCGGAAATAATTATTGTAATATAAGTTAATTTTTTAAAAAATGTCCAGAGGTAAAAAGACAGGTCTAATAATATTGTTTGTTCTTTTGACAGATCAGATTCTTAAGATTTGGGTAAAAACTCATATGTCTCTCGGAGATGAATTTTCTGTCATAGGCAATTGGTTTATTATTCATTTTGTTGAAAATAATGGAATGGCTTTCGGATTTGAATTTTCGGGAGATTACGGGAAGTTATTTTTAAGTGTTTTCAGAATTATAGCAGTGATTTTGATTGGATGGTATCTTGTTAAACTGGTAAAGAGAAAAGAGATTCCCATGGGATTTATTGCCTGTCTCTCATTAGTTTTTGCAGGAGCTGTTGGAAATATTATAGACAGCATGTTCTACGGTATGATATTCAATGGCAGTTACGGTCATCTTGCACAATTATTCCCTGACGGGGGAGGTTATTCTTCATTCTTGCACGGAAGAGTTGTGGATATGCTTTATTTTCCTCTTTTTTCAGGTCATTATCCTACATGGCTTCCTTTTATAGGAGGAAGTGAATATATGTTTTTTCGTCCTGTATTTAATATATCAGATTCTTCTATAACAATAGGTATTTTTAGCATTATCTTATTCTATTGGAAGCTCTTCGGAGGGCTGATGCAGAAAGACAGTAAAAAATAATTTGTAAACTATAAGGAACTTTGACGAAAAGTCCTTGATTTATTTGTGTATTTGAGGGTATTTTCGTAAAATTGCAAACTCAAACGGGGAAAAGGTTAAAATAAGACGGGCCCATAGCTCAGTTGGTTAGAGCACCTGACTCATAATCAGGGAGTCGTTGGTTCAAGCCCAACTGGGCCCACATTAATAAACAAGACACTTTCAGCAATGGAGGTGTCTTTGTCATTTTAAGCGGATACAACATATGAAATAATAATTCCGCTGACTCATAATTAGGGAGTGTTTAAGCCCAACTGGGTATACTAATCGTAAAAGAGGTCGTTACAGAATATTTTTGTAGCTACGCGGATTTTAGTTATTAATTAAAAATTTATACTTGCGATTAATTTTCGAAGTTAATTTATGGGTAATAATAAATTTGCATGTTCATCTTTAATAAATAGATGAACATGCAAAACAATCCTTTTCTTTTTTATCTTTCTTCAGCTCCACTGGCGATCATTTGACCACTCTTTGTTCCACTCATCTGTTGGACTCCAGGCCACAGGGAAATCTTCATGAAGTTTTTCCTGAATCAGATCCTCATTAAGACTTTCAATGCCAAGTCCCGGAGCATTAGGAACCTGAATGTAGCCATTATCAATAAGAGGCTTAGGCAATCCATTAACCAAATTTTCCCACCATGGGACATCAACTGAATGAACTTCCAAAGCCATAAAGTTTCGAGTTGCTGCAGCAACATGAACCGCAGCCATACAACCAATGGGACTTTCTGCCATATGTATTGCCATTGCAATTCCATAATCTTCTGCTAAATCACCAATTTTCTTGGTCTCCAGAATTCCACCGGTCGTAAGAACGTCCGGGTGTATTAAGGCAACTGCACCTGACTTTAGTAATGGTAAAAAATTTTCTTTAAGATAAATATCTTCACCAGTTCCTATTGGTGTTGTAGTTGCTTGTGCAAGGCGTTTACATTGCTCCGTCATGTGCCATGGAATTGCATCTTCCATCCAGGCTAAATTAAATTTCTCAAGGCGTTTAGCAAGTTTTATACAATCTTCCAGTGGAACATGTCCAACATGATCAATGGCTAAAGGAATTTCATATCCAATTATATCACGAACATCAGCCATATACTTTTCAAGAAAATCCAACCCTTTTTCGGTAATATGTATTCCAGTCAGAGGATGTTCGGTTGTAAATAATTCATATGCTTCACCGCGCATTGCTCTTGGGTCTATTGAACCATGAGGTGTTGTAAATACACTTTTTTTGAATTCACTCATCTTATCCAGAAATCCAAGCGGTGCACTTAAGCACCCAGGTTTATCCATAAGCATTTCAATACCTAAATCCATTTTAAGAAATGTAAAGCCCTTTTCCATTCTATCTTTTAAAGCCTTTCCCATATCTCGACCGCCACCTTCTGAATCGGTATCGCAATAGATGCGAATTTTATCACGAAACTTCCCACCTAGAAGTTGCCAGACAGGAACACCCCATGCTTTACCTGCCAAATCCCAAAGAGCAACCTCAATGCCACTCACTCCACCTGCTTGTCTTGATTTACCTCCAAATTGTTTTATTCTCCTGAAAATTCTATCAACATTACATGGATTTTCTCCGAGAATTCTACTTTTAAGCATAGCTGCATAAGTTCTGCTTGATGCATCCCGAACTTCTCCGTAACCAATCAAACCTTGATTGGTATATATTTTAATTAATGTGCAACGTTTTGGGGCACCATCAATATCCGCAAAACGCATGTCTGTAATTTTTAATGTACTTGGATCTTTTTTCATTTTTTTACAATTATTTTTTTATTTTTGTTTAAGTATATTTTATCACATTTGCTAAATAAGAAATATTATCTTTTTTAAAATCATGAGCAAATCCGAGCAAAACAGAGCTACCTCAACTTTTTCATTTAAGCTATAAACAAGAAAAGGAATTGTATTAACTTTTTATCATTAAAATTGAAGCAATTAATCCAATATCAGAATCAACAAGACTAAGTTTATAGCATATTACCGTCAGAACAATGTTAAAAATTTGCCGATCGGTCTGATTGAAGAAAAATACAGGCCAAAGCAGTACAATTAACGCCCATTTGTATTGTCAAGATTTTATTTATTAAGATATCTCATGAATTTTTCATTTATCTTACTATTATATACATAGCAAAACTAAAGTTTAAAATGTAAAAAAACAATTTTTGGCAGATTAATATTTTACAATACGAAACAATGCTTGTATATATTTTATAATAATGAATTAGTGATTATTTCTTTACTGCTAATATGAATTATTTAACTACCTAAAATCCACAAGGATTTTAGGTTATAATATTTAAAAATAAACAAAGTCAATGAAGTACTAAATTTAAAATAAATTCTATATGAAAAACCTGAATATTTACAAAACATTATTTATTATACTTATTTATTTCTATTGGGGGTGTGATGTCATGGCATTTCCTGTGATAAAAGGTAATAAAAATTCTTTAACGAAAAATCCAATTGAATTTTATATTGCAACCAATGGTTCTTCATCAAATACAGGAACTAAATTCCATCCATTTCTATCTTTGGAAGATGCAAAAAGTGCTATCCGTGTATTAAAGAGTGATAGCCAGTTTTCAGGCTGTATTACTGTTTGGTTACGTGAAGGAACTTATGATTTACCAGAAAGTTTTACTTTACTAAATAAAGATTCAGGTACCGAAGACAGACCTGTAATTTTTAGTGCTTATCCCGGAGAAACTGTTAATATTACCGGAGGAAGAAAAATCAGTTTCGATAAGATTAAACCAATTTCACAAGAAGCTGCGCATCTAATAGTTCAGAAAGCTGCTATTAAGCATATTAAAGAAATAGATCTTGCGGCGCTTGGCATATCAGATTATGGAACAAATAATATAACAGGATTTCGCAGACCTTATGTTAATGCAGCCATGGAACTGTTTATTAACGGGAAAGTCTATCATTTATCAAGGTATCCTAACGAGGATAAAATTTTGATAAAATCGGAAGATGTAATTGATAAAGGTATTGCAGATAAAGGAGCCTTCTATCCGGGTAGCATAATCTTTAATAAAGCTAAATTGGCTCAGTGGAGTAATTCTAATAATCTTACAGTTTGTGGTAACTTTAGATTTGCATGGGCAACTGATCAATTAAGGGTGAAGAATATTAATCCGGTAACCGGTATGGTTCATTTCGCAGACTCTCATATGTATGGTATTTCCGGAGGAAAGGTGTGGAATCAATATTATTTTTTTAATCTTCTGGAGGAAATTGACGAACCTGGCGAATACTACATCGACCATCAGAAAGGCAAACTTTATTTTTATCCTTATTCCGAGATGAAATCCTCTGATACTATTTTGGTTTCAATGCTTGAAGATGCGTTGGTTTCTTTAAAAGGAGCCAGTAATATTCAATTTAAAAATATTTGTTTCGAAGCGGGAAGAGGAATTGGAATATACATGGAAGATACAAAACACGACAAAATTGAAAACTGTATTATCAAAGATATGGGAGTTGTTGGAGTTTGTATCGGCAAAGGAAGCAAACCATCATTAATCTATCGACATCCGAACGAGAAGAGCCCATTTTATCCCACTGAAAAATTATCGGGCAGAATAGGTAGCCTGTATGAATTACTTTATGAGAACACCACGTTTAATCGTGAAGGAGGTAAAGACAATGGTATAATTAATTGTAAGATTGAAAACACCGGATGTGGTGGAATTAGTCTTGGTGGAGGTGACCGTTTAACCCTTGAACCGGCCGGTAATTATGTGTATAGTTGTGAATTTACCAATTGTGACCGAATAGATTATTCGTATAAATCACCGGTGAACATCGATGGCGTTGGAAATAAAATACAGCATTGTCGGTTTAATGCATCTCCTGCTACTTCCATATACATGCATGGCAATAATCATATCATTGAATATAATGTCATTAGCAAAGCCTGTAATTTTATCGATGACCAGGGAGCGATTTACATTGGTCGCGATCCTTCTGAATTTGGCAACATTATCAGGTATAACTTTTTTAAAAATATTGGCCATTTTGGAATGACAATGGCAGTATATTATGATGATGGTGCCTGTGGTACTCAGCTTTATGGAAATGTGTTTTACAAAGCAGGTTCCCGAACAATCATGATAGGGGGAGGAAGTTATAACCCAATATATAATAATATTTTTATCGATTCAGAACTTGTTTTCCATCTTGACAATAGGCTTGATGGATGGGCAAAATCAAATCTTTCATTGGGAAGTATATTTCATATACGGTTAAAGCAGGTAAACTACAATAAACCACCTTACTCTACTGCATATCCAGGATTGGCAAATTATTTTAAAAATCATCCTGAAATACCTAAACACAATGACATTGAAAACAATGTTTTTGTAAACATTGTTAAATTGCATAATGGTAAATCTGTATGGGGACCAATCCATGACAATAATTTTAATACGACTGAAGACCCTGGTTTCATGGATGCATCAAAACTGGATTTTACTTTAAGAAAAAATTCAGAAGTCTTCAAAAAGCTTCCGGAGTTTAAATCCATTCCATTTGCAGAAATAGGATTAATAAAAAACATATCTATACCATGAAGCAGATTTCCTTAATAATTGTTGTTTTTCTTTTTATAACATTCGCCTGCAATAATCAAAAGGAGAAAATCAATGGAATGTATCCGCCGGCAACCTTGTCGAAAGAATTATTAACCGGCCTGTTAAAGGGCGAAATGGGATTTAAAGGCGTCCTTGTGTCTGATGCCATGGTGATGGGAGGTTTCCGGGGTTGGTACGATAGCTATCTTTAGAGAGAAATTGAAAGTTTTAAGGCAGGTGTTGATGTTTTGCTATGGCCTTCCTATACTTTCATGGATACTTTGGAAATGAGGATAAAACGTGGGGAAATACCCATGTATAGATTTAACGATACTGTGCAGCGAGTCTGGAATTTAAAAGAAAGATTTGGATTGTTAAAAAAGGAAAGGGTCTTAATTCGCGAGTTTACGTCGGAAGATAGAATAGAAGGTGATAAAACCGCAAAAGAAATTTGAGAGAAGGCGTAAGGAAAAATGAATATCAGATAACACGTTACAATAGATTAATGCCTGGAAATCAGGATGAAATGAAAATATAAAGCTAACAATTGAGGCCAGGCTATCGGAACAAATTCAGGTTAATATTTCAACCCAATAAATTGGAATGGACGAAGAAGTAAATTTTGAAAAGGAACCATAATGTTGAAAGCATGATTAAATCATGCAATAGGGAAACAGATAAGTTAGTAATAACCATTACAGTTTCAGCATTCATGATGAGAAGCAGACATATAATGTTTGGTTTATATATTACTATGATGTTGTGTTTAGAAGGTTATAACAAAATAAATTAGTTTTACTAAAGACTATAATTATAAATAAATTTGATGAATATGAAAAATAGAATCTTTTTGATTTTTGTTTTGTCTGTTCTTTTTTGTGCTAAAGGAACATTCGCTGAAACAAAACCTGTTCGGCAGACAAGTGAAACCTTCAGGCAAATAAAAGTAGATATTAACACAGTCCCTAATTTAGGAGTTTCTGCCAATGTAAAAGGAGACGAAAATTCCGGAGTCTTTGTGAATGAAATATGTTTGCCTTCTAAATTATATATGTTGTCTGGCGTTCAGAATGACATATTTGTTGAACCCCTGATAAAGCGATGGAGACCTTATGACGATGTTGTCAGATTTGCAGGTACTGCAAAATTTCAAAGAAGGCTTCAGAGGGTAGCTAGTATTAACGCACCTGTAGATGCTGCTAAAATAAAAATTAGTTTAATAAATCAGGATAAATTCGATACGATTAAATCCATTACATCAGAAATTGTTGTTGGTGAACAGGGAATTGGAACAGACACGGTTGTAGTTTCAATAATTGGCGACAGTTTTACACAGGGAGCTTTTTATAAAGATGCGTTGCTTGTAAAGGGTTATGTTCCCAATATTAAAATGATTGGATTGCGTGATGTGAAAGGTTATTCCGGACAATTTGACGAAGGTCGGGGAGGCTGGACCCTAGGGAAATATTTTAGAGTGACAAACAAGCGTACGGATGCTTATAATGGTTTTTGGCAGCCTGATGGCGTTTTTAAATACTGGGGGTCAACCGATTTCTGGAAGTTGGCCAATGAAATTCGCTTAAATCCCCAAAAAGATTGGACATTTAATGAAAGCTATAATGCCGGGCGCTATAATACCAAATCAATGTTGTTCGACAAGAAGACCGGTTACAAATTAAATCCGAAAAAGAACGATATTATGTATGAAAATTCATTGAATCAATATGTTATATTCAGTGGTAAAAGATGGTTACCTGTAGATTACAGTGCTTTCTCCTGGAATTTCGATTTCAGTAAATATCTTTCGATGTGGGATTTAAATGCTCCATCAGTTTTAGCTGAATTTATGGGACTTAATGATTTTAGATCTGCCAGAGATCCGGCAATGATAGATTTTACAACATGGAATGCACAGATTAAAAAGGTTGTGGCATCCTATTTAAAGGCTGTGCCTAATGGTAAATTTGTTTTAATGATTCCTTCTTCAACATGTGGAATTTTAGATAACACAGCGGGCGATTTTACAACAAAGCAGAATGCATGCATGTGGGAGCTTCGAAAAAATATTATTGAAAATTTTGACGGAAGAGAATCTGAAAATATTTATATCGTAGATTCTGCAATTGCCATTGATAATTTGAATGGAATAGGCTTTACTACAGATACAATTTACACCAAACCATATTCAGAATATAAAGGAGAAGAAAAGATTGCAGTTCAAGTTGGGAATCCACATCCATATCAGAATTATCCGAATATGGGAATTTCCTTGGCCGCTTTTATTCAAAAATACAGATAAAGTTTAAAGTTCAATTAAATAGAGACTGTTTTTATTGACTATAACTTGTAATCGATACAACTGATTAGTTCCCTAATTTTTAATATGCAATTAAAATGGGAATATCGGAATTGAGGTTATATCACATGAATTGAAACCTGATAAATCACAACATGGGGAGGTATCTAATATTTATTTAGCTAATTCATATGAATTGTATAGCCGGGAGTGTAAAATAATTTGAGTAGTCAGTAATGCAGGAAAGGATGCGAATTGATGTTGATATATTGAGTCCTTTATTTCAAAACAGGTATTTCGAATTAAAAGAATCTTTTACTAAAGAAGGATGTCGTTAAATTTTATTCAGAACAACGTGTTTATGCGCTCTGAGGACGCTGGAAATGGTTACTATAAGTTAAATAATAATGTTGCAGTAGATAATGTAGGGGATATTTCTGAAAAAATTAACGATGAAGAAATAGAAAAATATTCTACAACAGTGCCTTTATTACCTTTTGATAAATGTGGGCTTATAAATAGTCGTCCCTTAAAAAGCGTACAAATTACTATAATTCAGTAAATTAATAGTGCAAATCCTTTTAAAAAAGTGCAGGATTTTGTATCTTTAAGGCATAAACCTTGCACTTTTTGTTAT
>Ga0172377_10006206_pt1 | contig 12299 bp, 14 predicted proteins | sample Pumphouse3metaG_FD_119749 | JGI IMG/M metagenome (GOLD analysis project Ga0172377, IMG submission 119749) | Leachate microbial communities from a municipal landfill in Southern Ontario, Canada - Pumphouse #3 metaG | ecosystem: Engineered > Solid waste > Landfill > Unclassified | place: Canada... | reverse complement strand
GCGCAATTTTTCTTTCAACTTTTAAAAACTGGAAACAATGGCAAAATACACAGAAGAAGATTCAAGAACATTTAGTGAATATCTGCTTATTCCCGGTCTGACAGATAAAGACTGTACCCCACAAAATGTTTGTTTAAAAACGCCGCTTGTTTCATTTCGTAAAGGATCTCAGCCGGCAATTAATCTTAACATCCCTTTCGTATCAGCGATCATGCAGTCGGTTTCTGATGATCATATGGCTATAGCCCTTGCAAGAAACGGAGGACTTTCCTTTATATTCGGATCTCAGTCCATTGAAACGCAGACTGAAATGGTTCGTAAGGTTAAAAAATTCAAAGCCGGTTTCGTAGAAAGTGACTCTAATCTGACACCTGAAAACACATTAAAGGATGTCATAGAAATGAAAGCAAAGACAGGTCACGGTACTATTGGAATTACAAAAGACGGTTCTATCCACGGAAAACTTCTGGGAATAGTTTCAAGTCGGGATTATCGTCCCGGGCATGATCCTATGGATAAAAAAATAAAGGATTTCATGACTCCGTTCAATAAATTAATAACAGGGACAACGGGTATCACTCTTAATAACGCCAACGATATAATCTGGGATCATAAGCTAAACAGCCTTCCAATAATTGATAAAAATCAGATATTACAGTTTTTCGTTTTCCGAAAGGATTATGATAACCATAAAGAATACCCTGAAGAATTATCTGATTATAGTAAAAAATTAATGGTAGGCGCAGGTATTAATACCCGTGATTATGAGGAAAGGGTTCCTTCTTTAGTAAATGCCGGAGCTGACATTCTATGTGTGGATTCTTCGGACGGCTATACAGAATGGCAACGCGAAACCATCCAATATGTTAAGAAAAAATATAACAACAAGATTCCTGTAGGCGGAGGAAACGTAGTAGACAGAGATGGTTTCATGTATTTGGCCGAATCAGGAGCCGATTTTGTAAAAGTTGGCGTCGGAGGCGGATCAATCTGTATTACAAGAGAAACAAAAGGAATAGGAAGAGGACAGGCTACTGCTATAATTGATGTGGCTAATGCAAGGGATGAATATTTCAAAAAAACGGGGATATACGTTCCTATTTGTTCAGACGGGGGGATAGTTCAGGATTATCATATGGTTCTGGCACTTGCTATGGGAGCTGATTTTTTGATGATGGGACGTTATTTCGCACGTTTCGACGAAAGTCCGTCAAGAAAAATAATGTTAAACAATCGCTACGTAAAAGAATACTGGGGTGAAGGGTCAAACAGGGCAAGAAACTGGCAACGTTATGATATGGGAGGCAGTGCAACTCTGAAATTTGAAGAAGGTGTTGACAGTTATGTCCCTTATGCAGGAAAATTAAAGGATAATATTCAGCTTACACTTGGGAAAATTAAATCTACACTATGTAGCTGCGGAGCACATAACATTGCTGAATTAAAACAAAAAGCAAAATTGACGGTTGTTTCATCTACAAGTATCGTAGAAGGCGGTGCGCATGATGTAATTTTGAAAGACACTAATATATAATATCCCGTATTCTGATTATCTTATTTTTACAAAATTTAAAAATCAGAAAAAAAGCACATCCTTAATTTTCAGGGTGTTTTTTTTTGTGCCGGTAAAAACACAAAAATTATTCAATAAAGGATCCTTTCCCCTGTCTTATCAGAACCGGAGTATCTCCGGTACAATCTATAACAGTGGAAGGAAAAATATCTCCGGCACCACAATCAAGTACCAGATCCACTAAATTTCCAAGTTTTTCGTGAATCAGTTCAGGATTAGTTGTATACTCTATTATATCATCTTCATCATGAACAGAAGTTGAAAGAATTGGATTTCCCATTATGCGAACCAGTTCTGTTACTACAGGATGATCAGGAACACGAATTCCTATTGTCTTTTTTTTCCCTTTAAAATATCTGGGCACATTATTGTTAGCATTCAGAATAAAAGTATACGGACCGGGAAGATAACGTTTCATAAGTTTAAAAACCTGATTTGAAATAGGCCGGCAATAATCAGAAAGATGACTTAAATCGCTGCATATAAAAGAAAAATTTGAATTCTCAACCGGAATCTTTTTAATTCTGGCCACCCTTTCTACAGCCTTCATATTCATTACATCGCAGCCTATTCCATATACTGTATCGGTAGGATATACTATAACTCCTCCGTTACGCATAATATCTACAGCTTTCTCGATCTCACGCATATCTGTATCTTTCTTATATATCTTTACCAGCATAACATTTAAGTATTAAAATCAACTACTAAGTTTTTATTTATTTTTTTTGCAGCGAAAGTTAATCATTTTTTAGAATTAAAAACCAAGATGAGATTGTACATAGATATCCATAATCTAATACATTAGGCTATATCATCTATCACCTAAAATCCACAAGAAATTATCTATTAAGCATTCAACTAACTTATAATCAGTCGTAATAATCGATTATCATAGATAATTATATTATTCAACCGGATTACTTCCTGATTTATTGTTGTTTAAATGCTCATTACAAAGCTTCCTTACAGAATTTAATTGTTAAAAAAATCTAAAAATCTATTTTCTAACAGAAAAATGGGACATATTATTCACATTGAAACAAAAATACCGTTTTAAAATCCAAAAATTACTTTATCTTCGCAGCACCAAAAGAAAAGAAAAAATGGCAAATAATAAGTTTAAAGGATCGTTGGAAGAATTCAGCTATGCTCTGGGGTTATCGATCGCAAATAATCTGATCCAGTCGAAAGTAAAAAAGGTAGACACTACTATTTTTTCTGAGGCAATGAATGATATTTTCACAGGGAAAAAAGTAACACTATCGTCAGAGGAAGCAAATTCCATACTCAAAAAATATTTAGAAGAACAGATAAGTTCTGAAACAGGGAAAAATATAGAAGAAGGAATTAAGTTTTTGGCAGAAAACCTGAAAGACAAAGAAGTAACAGAAACTGCAAGCGGTCTTCAATATAAAATTCTAAAAAAAGGAACAGGTGAAAAACCTTCACAAAGTGACAAGGTAAAATGTCATTATGAAGGTACTTTAATTGACGGAACTGTATTCGATAGTTCAATTAAAAGGAATGAACCTGCAGTATTCCCTGTAAATGGAGTAATTAAAGGATGGATAGAGGCCCTTCAAATGATGGAGACAGGTTCTAAATGGAGATTATTTATACCTTCTGAACTTGCTTACGGGAAAAGTGGAGCAGGAAATATCATTGGTCCGGATTCTACTTTAATTTTTGATGTCGAATTGTTGGAAATTATGTAAATTTCAAATATTTAAATAAATAGACAAATAATTATGAAACTGAATTTTAAATCAATTATGTTAATGGGGTCTGCCGTTATAGTAATGGCAGGATGTAGTGACAATTCACTCACAACCAAATCTGTAAAATTCACTAATTCTGCGGACTCTGCCAGTTATGCACTGGGAATTCTCATAGGTGAAAATAACAAACAAAATCTTGAATCATCTCCTGCAGGAAAAGAATTTAATAACGACCTGCTTATAAACGGATTTGTTTGTACAATGAAAGGCGAAAAAGGTCAAATAACCTCTGAAGAATCACGTACTATTGTTCAGGCATTTTTCAAAAAAGTAAGCGACGAGGAGTCATCAAAGAATGAAACTGAAGGAAAAGCTTTCATGGAAAAAAACAAAACAAAAGAAGGTATTGTAACTACAGAAAGTGGATTACAATATAAAATTATCACAAAAGGAACAGGGAAAATTCCTACAGATGAAGAAACCGTAGAATGTACTTATAAAGGTACTATAATTGACGGTACTGAATTTGACAGCTCTGAGAAAAACGGAGGACCTGTTAAATTTAAAGTTAGTCAGGTTATACCGGGTTGGTCAGAAGCTTTAAAATTGATGCCTGTTGGTTCAAAATGGGAACTCTATATCCCAAGTGAACTTGCATATGGTCCAAGAGGAGCAGGAAAAGTAATCGGTCCCAATTCAACATTAATTTTTGAAGTTGAATTGGTAAGTATTGTCCCTGATAAAAAATAAAAGACAAAATATATTTATTATTAAGACAGGGGAAAATTTAAAAATTTTCCCCTGTCTTTTTATTTATAAAAATTCCAAAATTGGGCGCCATGTAATTTATTTTTAATAATTTTGATTTTTCAAAAAGAATAACAACAAATGGATATTAAAGGAAAAATAACTCAGATTTTACCCGTAGCTTCCGGTGTAAGTAAAGCAGGAAAAGAGTGGAAAAAAAGAGAATTCGTTATAGAAATAATAGACGGTTCTTATACAAAACAAATATGTTTTACCCTTTTTAATGATAAAATAAATCTTATTGATAATTTCAAGACAGGTACAGAAGTTAATGTATCATTTTCTATTGAATCAAGAGAATATAACGGCAGATGGTATCACAATATCAATGCATGGAGAGTAGAAAATGATGGTGGTGAGATCCCACAGGATCTTCCTCCTGAATTTACCGATAATGATATCCCTCCTGAAAAAGAAGAAAATGACGAAGGTACAGATCTTCCATTCTAACATAAACACCGAAAAAGATTTTTTTCGGTGTTTATGTTTATATTTAATATAGTTACTTAAAATAAAATGCATAATCCTACAAAATGATTAACCTTGACATTCCCGGACAGGTATTAATAAAAACAGAACATCTGTTACTTGATTACAACGGAACATTAGCTATTGACGGAAAATTAATTAAGGACGTAAAAGACTGTCTTAACAGGCTAAGTAAAAAAATAAAAATTCATGTACTCACTGCCGATACTTTCGGGTCTTCAGAAAAGGAACTATCAGAAGTAAATTGCAGCATAAACATATTAAAACCATCTTCTCAGGATAGACAGAAGATGCAATACGTAATCGATTTGGGAAAAGATACAGTAATAGCTATCGGTAATGGCACAAACGATGCTCTGATGCTTAAAGAAGCAGCAATAGGTATCGCTGTAATTCAAAAAGAAGGAATATCTGTAAAAGCATTGCAAAATGCAGATATCATCTGTAAAAGCATTATTGATGCCCTCAATCTATTGGAAAAGGAAAAAAGAATCACTGCAACGCTCAGAAACTAAAGAAACAACCTTTTTTTAATACAAGATACAAAGCATGAGGCTTACACCAAAGGTGTGCTTTTAGCGCATGCAAGATTAAAATTCTTCATCTTATTTGAAACAGACACAATTTTAGAAGTTTACGCCATTAAAAAGATAAAGTTCTGAAAAATTAATTTCAGAACTTTATCTTTTTTAAGCGGTGCGGACGGGGTTCGAACCCGTGACCTACGGCGTGACAGGCCGTCATTCTAAACCAGCTGAACTACCGCACCAGTTTCTTTTCTCAAAAGCCCTGCAAAGATAAATATTTCTTTTTTGTTTGCAAATTAATCTTATAAAAAGAATGCAAAAAAATTATCATTCTAAAAAAAGGAAAGTCTGTTAATAAACAAAAGATTTAGGAACAATTTGCAAATTAATATTTTACATTTTTATCAGACAAGATTTTTCTCTTTAAGTTTTTTTTCTCCGTTCCACCTGTATGCGGTCAGATTTCCCTTTCTGTAAACACATGAATCAAGACAACAAATATTTTCAGAAATAATATTAGGACTTCCCTTCAGACAATAATGACCAAAAAACACAATAGGATTATCTTTAGCATAAGGTTCCCGGAGACTTACTACCTCTTTAGGTATTGTATATGAAGGTAATTTAAAGCGACTCTCAAATGAAAGATCGCGGAAAGTATTTCCTTCCTGCTTAATCCACCACTTTGAACGAAAAGAACGATGAGGCGTTCCGTTTTTATCATATATAAGAAGATCTTTCGGAAGTTTAAAATCTACACCCTTACATGTTTCCCAAAAAGCAGATGAAATCTCTGAATTATTTTTGCTTACCTGCTTTAAAAATGATTTTTTCAATTTATCTCCATCCATCTCTTTTTTCAGCAACATGATATTTTCATCTTTCCAGCATGCATGAACTATCCTTATCGGGCCTAAATCCATGAATAAAGGCAAAGTCCTTAACCATTTTATATAATTCCTCCATAAAGAAGGATAATTGACAAATTCAGACAATACAGAATTCAGGTCCAGATGAAGCCTGGACCATTTTTTTGTTAAATGATGACCTTTATTATCACGTAGACTGTAATAAAGTGCATTGATCTCATGATTCCCAAGGACGGCATATGCACTACCCCTCTCTACCATAGTACGAATAATTTTCATCGTTCCTAAAGTATCAGGTCCGCGATTAATAAAATCTCCTACAAAAACAGCTTTCCTTTCAGAATGATAGAAAAAATCACCATCTCTCTTATAATCCATTTTCTTCAGCAAATCTTTCAATAACCCTGAATATCCATGTACATCTCCAATAATATCATACATATAAATCTCATATTTAAAAGAACAATTTATTCTTTTTTTTACAAAACACAATTATTTAATCGATTGTATTTTCAGCAAAAGAAATTATTTTTATCTGAATTTGAAGCATATTCCATATTCATATTTTTATTTATATAATATAAAATCAAATAATTTGTTAACACGACATATTTTCCACTGGAAATATTTGCAAGAAGAAAATAATTAATTATATTTGTATCGTATTACAAAAGAAAAAATTAAATAATAAATAATAAATAATGAAAAAATTAATATTCACACTTTCCGCTATATTTATTATAATAATATCAGACGGTTATGGACAGTCTAATAATAGTAACAATAATAAAACAACTTTAAAAAAAGAGAAAGTTATGACAACAATTCAATTAACAAAAGATGAGTTTTTGAAAAAAGTAATGAACTACGAAGAGAATGATAAGGTATGGAAGTATCTGGGAGACAAACCTGCAATTGTAGATTTCTATGCTGACTGGTGTGGTCCTTGTAAGGCAGTCTCTCCTATTCTGGAAAAACTTGCCGGAGAATATAAAGATGAAATTTACGTTTATAAGGTAAATACAGAAAATGAACAGGAATTAGCCGCAGCATTCGGAATAAGAAGTATTCCATCTATTTTATTTATTCCTATGAAAGGAGATCCACATATGATACAGGGTGCTCTGCCTGAATCTTCTTTAAAAAAGACAATTGAAGACGTTTTATTGAAAAAGGATGAATAAGAAGATTGAAAACAATCCTCTTTGTAAAATCAGGGAAATATACAGAGCCATAGACGAGTATGAAAATAAAATTGTACACGGCTATGGTCTCTCACTAAATGAGGGAATGTTACTTTGTTGCATTCAGGAATATGGCAAGACTTCTTCAACAGATATTGCAAAATCACTTGGACTTACCTGTTCTAATACATCTAAAGTGATTAAATCTGTAGAAACGAAAAAATTTATAAAACGTTCGCTTGATAATAAAGACAAAAGAGTTATGCTTTTCTCAATTACTGAAAAAGGTAAAAATAAAATTAATGCTGTAATGTCAGATACTAAAGATCTGCCAGCTATTATTAAGGAATTGGAACTTTAAAAGTTTTTAATGTTTAGAACCTTTCTTTGATTTCATAAGCTTGTATTTTTATTATAACAATAGCAATAAATTATTTATGAAAACTGATTTCATACATAATGCATCATGATTTAAGGTCATATTCATTATATTTTTCAAACTTATTTATCTTCATTGAAAAAAAAGTTGAATAAAAATCGGATTTTTAATATCTTTGGTAAATAATATATGAAATAGCGCTTATTATTATCCATTAATCTTATCCGAAATATAAATTACTGTTATATATTACAGATGATTTTTAATCTTTGGGTAATAAGATATTTTTTAACGTATAAATTTTAAAACCAAATAATTAGATATAAATGAGTAGATCACAGGAATCTTATTTCAAAAAAGAAGTTAGGAACAAAAAAGAGAAGAAAAGAAAAGAAAAAGAGAAAAAAAAGCTGGAGAGGAAGGAAACTGATAAACAAAAAAGTCCCGAGGATATGTTTGCCTATGTGGATGAATTTGGCAATATCTCGTCTACACCACCCGATCCAACCAAGAAAAAAGAAGAAATAAAAGTTGAAGACATTGAAATAAGTGTCCCTAAGCAGACTGAAGCAGACAAACCGGATCCTATAAGAACAGGAAAAGTAAACTATTTCAACAACTCTAAAGGATATGGATTTATCGTTGACTCAGAGACACGAATAAGTTACTTCTTTCATGTAAACAACACACTGGAAGCTGTTGATGAAGGAGATTCCGTAATTTTTGAAATCGGCAATGGTGCCAAAGGTCCTGTTGCCCTTCAGGTAAAACTCAAATAAAAATATTATCGTTTTTTCATGATTATTGCTCAGGAAAAAAGAAAATCCAATATTTCGGAATACATTCTGTATATGTGGCAGATTGAAGATCTGATCCGGGCATTGGATTTTGATATGGATAAAATAGAAAAGACAATCGTCTCTCAATTTAAAACAGATGAGAATACCCGTTCAAAAATTTTGGACTGGTATACTAATCTGGTAAAGATGATGGAAAAAGAGTTCATCAAAAAAAATGGGCATCTCCAATTTATTGTTAATCTGACTAATGAATTGAATAGATTTCATATTGCACTATTAGAGTCTAATGAAGATCTGGATTACAATAAGCGGTTCCAGACAGCAAAATCTGCTATTGAAGAATTTAAGGTAAAAAGCCGAATGAAAGATGCAAGTGATATATACGCAGCTTTACAATCTCTATACAGCATTATGCTATTACATCTTATGAAAAAAGAAATTTCTAAAGATACAGCTGAAGCTATTAAACAAATAAGTCATTTTCTGGCACATTTATCAGCACGATTTAAACAAAATGAAGAAGGTGATTTAAATATTGAATTCTGAATCTACTTTTGAGATTAACGATTTTTATAATCTTCAACTATTCCGTCTGTCATCCAGGCTGCCAGTGCCTGGCGATTGCTCACTATTATCAGCCGTTTTAAATCGTGCAGGTGATTAATATTTGCTATTTCCATAAATACAGACGGGGGATAAGAATGTTTCAACACATAAAGATTTCTGCAGGATACTGAGCCTGAATAACCACGATTAGGCTGATAGTAATCATATTTTTTTTGAAAAACATCTTTCATGGTTTCTGCCATTTTCTTTCCTGACTTGCTTCTTTTATCATAATAAAAAAAGACATCTATATTTTCCTTTTTGCTTCTGGAATCAACATGAACCACAAGCATCCTTTGAAAGCATCCTTTATGTTTAATATATAAGTTATTGATAGCAGTTACCCGTTGCTTCAATCTGTCCAATTGATTTAAAGGGATCCTCTCATGGGGATAACATGTTTCTGTTTTATCCTGAATTAAATAGGGGTCATCTCTGATCCCGTCGTACAAATCCTGAATAATCAAATAAACTTTGGCATCATGTTCCATAAGACATCTTGCCATACGCGAAACTACATCATATGCATATTCATCTTCACATAACACATGTCCGTTCAGTTTCCCCATTGCACCGGGATCAGGTCCTCCGTGTCCGCTGACAAGATAATATACAGCCCCTTTTAACTGATGATCTTTTATCGTTACTGTCTGATATTTTTTCCCAAATAAAGGATAAACAATCGTTTTAGAAGAATTCTCTTTTACCGCAACTTTACTAACTTCAGCATCATGGACTTCGGCATTACTAACTTCAGCATTACTATCCGCTACTGGAAGACGATAACTCCTGCCTGCATAAAGTGAATTATTTTTACCTAATTTTGATTTATTAATGGAAATAAATTCCTTTATATATTTTGCCGGCTCAAGACCGTTTCTTCTAAGCAAACTATATATCCCATCACTTTTCTGTGCCTTTACAATCGGATAATTTTGCGCCTGAACATTAAAACATGAAAATAAAATAATTATAATAAAGATTATTTTATACAATCCGGAAAAGAAATTATTATTATAGAAAAATTTCATAAAATTTATTTTTCAGTTTACATATAGATACCTTTGAAATAAGAATATCGCTTTTAAAATTACGGTATATCTAACAAATATAAAATATGTTTCTTCCTAAAAATAAAAAAGGCCTAAATAAACATTTAAAAAAAATCTTCCTTAATGAAACAAAAATATTGGACAGGACTATCTGTTTTATCAGCTATATTATTAAGTATGCCATGGTTAGGAAGATTTTCAACAGGCACTTTACTTTTTGCCTTTTTCCCGCTACTGCTTGTTGAAAGCTCAATCTATACTCAGAAACAAAGATACAAAAGCATTGTTTTTTTCGGGTATGCAATGCTGTGTTTTTTTCTATGGAACTTACTTTCTACATGGTGGATTACAAAAGTTACTATAATTGAGGGAGGACTGGTCATTATACTGAATGCTCTTTTTATGACCATTATCTGGTGGCTTTTTCATATTATTCACAGGCATTTTTCATCTTCGCTTTCATATTTATCCCTGATTTCCATGTGGATAGGTTATGAATATCTTCATTTCACATGGTCTATGGCATGGCCCTGGCTTACTCTTGGAAACGGATTCGCTAATTCTCCCAAAATCATACAATGGTACGAATACACAGGCGCTATGGGAGGCTCTTTATGGATTTTTATAGTCAATCTGCTTCTTTTTAGTCTCTATAGCTCTTATAAACAAAAAAGAATAAAAAAATTTCCGGGTAAAATTATATGTATCCTCTTCGTTATACTTATGCCATCAATAAGTTCTGTCAGAACATACAATAATTACAGAGAAGAAGGAAAATCCTGGAAAATAGGAATTATCCAGCCTAATATTGATCCTTACACGGAAAAATTTAAAGACATGTCAGAAAAAGAGCAGTCACAAAGACTTCTCTCCATGACAGATTCAGTTATTAGTGATTCAATAGATTTTATTATATGGCCGGAAACTGCCATTGGTTCAATTTGGGAAGACAATAAAATTATGGAGACTCCTGTTATTCAAACTCTTCATAGTAAAGCAATACTTCACCCTTCTTTAAATATAATCATCGGCGCCACAACAAAAAAGAAAATTTTAGCAGGGAAAAAGAAGGATAAGGATTGTGTAGTATACAACTCTGCTCTTCTGATTAATAAATCAGAAAAAATTCAGATTTATCATAAAAACATACTTGTTACAGGAGTCGAAAAAATGCCTTTTGAAAAATATTCAAAATGGATGAACAAATTTCTTATTAATCTCGGAGGAACAACAGAAAGTCTTGGAACTACACCGTTAGAAGAAAATTTCACTTCCTCATCAGGAATGAAAGTAGCCTCTGCCATATGTTTTGAATCTGTTTTTGGAGGATATATGGCAAAAAGAATAAAAAAAGATGCAGGATTGATATTTTTTCTTACAAATGATGGCTGGTGGAAAGGCACACCCGGATACCGGCAACATCTTTCATATGCTCGTCTGAGAGCAATAGAAACTCGTCGTAGTATTGTTCAGACAGCCAACACCGGGGTTTCTGCCTTTATTAACCAAAGAGGTGATATTATAAAGCAGACAAAATGGTGGAAAAAAACTGTACTGCAGGGAGAACTAAAATCAAATTATAAAATTACATTCTATGTAAAATACGGAGATTCTATAGGCAGAGTATGTAGTTTCATGGCAATCATGCTTCTTTTGCTATGTTTCTCAAAAATCTATACCAGAAAAATAAAATAAAATAAGACAAAAAAAGTCCGCATTAATTCGATTGTACAAAATCCCTAAATTAAAGGATTTGAGTGCCGGAACTTTCAAACTTCCACCGGTAGACTAGCTACTCATCCGGATAAACCGGACTACAAGGCCTGTCCTCGAGCCCCAAAGCTTTCTCGGTATCAAATATTACTGTTGAATTTGCCAATTTTGAATCAATGCGGAACACAATATTTTTAAGAACTCTTTTTCTATACTCTAAAGATACGTAGTTCCTGCCTTCTCTGCAAATATATTTTATATCTTATTAAACATCTTCTCTATATATTACTGTTAGACAAAAGAATATATTGATAAAAAAAATTCAGATAAAACCTTTTGCTTTTTTTTTCGTAAAAGCAATTGTTTTTAATGAAAATGCATTAATTTTTTACGAAGTTTTTTTTGTTATAGAAAAAACTAGTCCTATATTTGCACGCACAAAAGAAAATAAGACACAATCCGGAGAGATGGGAGAGTGGCTTAATCCACCGGTTTGCTAAACCGGCGTACGAGTAACATTGTACCGGGGGTTCGAATCCCCCTCTCTCCGCAACAAATTGAAAAACAGCACATAGTGCT
>Ga0172377_10006203_pt1 | contig 12301 bp, 11 predicted proteins | sample Pumphouse3metaG_FD_119749 | JGI IMG/M metagenome (GOLD analysis project Ga0172377, IMG submission 119749) | Leachate microbial communities from a municipal landfill in Southern Ontario, Canada - Pumphouse #3 metaG | ecosystem: Engineered > Solid waste > Landfill > Unclassified | place: Canada... | reverse complement strand
GTGTCCGGCGTTGTTTCCGCCTTGTGAACGAACGACGACATCAGCTTTTTGGGCGAAGTAATCGGTAATTTTACCTTTTCCTTCATCTCCCCACTGACTACCTTCAATAGCTAAACGTAACATAACAAAATCCCCCTCTGAATTTTGTAATACAGGTACTAAATTTTTCCCTATTACTTACAAATTCTATCATTAGAGGAGTTTTTATTCAATCTATTCATGGTTTCTTTTTAGATAAAAGTTTAGTAAAATAAGTAAGTCGCATCCTATTGGAGCATATATGGAAATATTTATTAATTTTTTAAAAGTGATACTTATGGGTATCGTAGAGGGAATCACAGAGTGGTTACCAGTTTCATCTACCGGACACATGATCATTTTGGAACAGTGGATCGGACTTGAAAGCACATTTGGAAAACCTCTTTGGGACTTTTTCTTGGTTGTAATCCAACTCGGAGCTATTTTCGCAGTAATTGTGAATTTCTTCACTCAACTTTGGCCATTTGGCAAAGGCAAGACTAAACAGGAGAAAAAAGAAACGTGGATGATTTGGTTGAATATTATCATTGCGTGTATACCTGCAGCGATAATCGGTCTTCTTCTAGATGACTGGTTAGATGCGCACTTGTACAATTTCATTACTGTGTCCATCACTCTTATCGTTTACGGACTGGCGTTTATAATTATTGAAACCTTATTTAAAAAGAAAAACGTCCAATTTAAAACAACTGAAGTAAAAAACATGACTTGGAAAGTAGCCTTAATAATTGGCTGTGCCCAGGTTCTAGCCTTGATTCCGGGAACATCTCGTTCTGGTGTAACCATTCTTGCTGCCATGCTGATCGGCTGTAACCGAAAGACGTCAGCTGAATTTTCCTTCTTCCTTTCCATACCTGTTATGCTAGGCGCATCTCTTTTAAAGGGAGTGAAGTTCGCCTCGAGCGGAAGCAGTATGAGCGGACTTGAAGTGGGATATGTACTAGTCGGTTGCATCGTTGCTTTCTTCGTATCAATCGTAGCGATTAGATTCTTGCTCAAACTGATAAGAAAGAATACTTTCATCGGCTTCGGTTACTACCGCATCGCACTAGGAATCGTGTTGATCGCGTACTACGTCATATGTATAAATACAGGAAACTCCGATCTAGTCAGTTCAACTGCGGATCTTGCCTCAACTAATCAGACGCTAATAACTTCTATTGGAAAACTATCAATCAAATAAAAACGAACCGATGCGATTGTTCACTTATGAACGCATCGGTTTTTTAGTGGAAAAATAACTGTTTTAAATTTAACATTAACAATTTATTTATAACTAACATTTAAATTCCGATAGTACACAGCTTTATCTACTAAAATTTACGATTAGAAAGCGAGACTTTTGTTTGATATGAAACGGTATTAATGAGATAATGAAAACATCAAATACCGATATTCCGAAACGACAATGGTATTTCACTAAAAATTATCAAGAATGTATTGGAGACATCGAATGAAAAATAGAATTTGGGAAATAGACTTTATTCGTGGATTGCTAATAATCGCGGTAGTTGTAGACCATTTTTTCTTCGACTGTACCGATGTGCCCAAATTGTTTGGAGATTTTTATACCGCTAGTCCAGAATGGATGTTGTCCATGGCTCGAGTTGCGAATATATACTGGTATCACTTTGCTCGAACAATAATTAGAACCATTTGCATTGGACTTTTCTTTTTTCTATCCGGAATCAGTTGCACTTTCAGTCGTAAAAATTCCCGACGCGGACTTAAATTAGTTCTCTTTGGCGGGCTTATCTCCCTGATTACGTACATCATGTATTTCGCGAATATCATGGATGAAAGAATAGTCATGGGAGTAATAACTTGCTTTGGACTCTGCATATTGATTTTTGCAGGGTTGGATAAACTGCTGGACGTTTGGAAAGTTAAATACGCATACAAAAGTTACATTTATTTGGCTGTAGGAATTTTGCTTGTCCTATGGAGTGTGACTTGGAACTTGTATCCTGAAAATAAAGTTGCATCTCTAACTGAGTGGAATTTCAAAACTTTCTTTTTATTCCTATTTGGTAAGCTGCGTTACGGAAGAGGAGATTACTTCGGTTTGCTTCCTCACCTAGCTTATATATTCTTAGGAGCCTACGTTGGAATGAGTCTGTATAAAGATCGAGTTTCAGTCTTTCCAAAACTTCAGGATAACCAGTTTATTCGGAAGATTAACTGGGTCGGGCGAAAGACTATTTGGATTTATTTTGGAAGTCAGATGATTTTGTATCCGTTAGTTGTTTTAATCGTATATATAGGAGGAGCAAGATTTTAATGAGAAGCACAAACGTATCCCTGTATGAAGGGATAAAATATCAAGCTGAGAGAATACCCGACAATACGGCTTTGTATTACAAGGGTCTAGAGATTTCTTACCGTAAATTGTTGAATAATATCAACAGGATTGCTGGATTTTTAACAGATATTGGAATCACTTCAAAAGATGTTGTTACTCTGTGCTTGCCAAACTTTCCTACAGCGGTGTATTTGCTGTACGCTGTGAACCAAAACGGAAGCGTTGCTAACATGGTCCACCCCTTGGTTTCACACACTCAAATGAAGGGAATACTAGAGGAGACAGGCAGTAAATATCTGTTTTGTCTAGATACCAAATACGACGATTTTAAAACATTGAGCAAAGATGGAGTCAAAGTTATTCCTTGCAACCCAGTAGATGAGTTGTCGTTAGTGATAAGATTGGTATACGCACATCAAAAGCGGAGCGAACTAAAATTCGCTAAACTTGCAAAAATTAAAAGTGCGGACTTGTTAGAGCACGCTCCGAAGAAAGAGTTTGTGCATATGAACAAGGAAGATCAGGTTTACCTTCACAGCGGCGGCACTACGAGCAAGAGTAAAACGATTGCCTTGAGCAGCTTTGCGATAAATAGCTTAGCTAACCAAAGCGAATACATATTAGGAACAAAAGACGTCAGCAATAAGTACATGTACGGTTTGCTTCCAATGTTCCACGGATTTGGCTTTTGCATGGGGATTCACAGCTGCCTATTCATGGGAGCGGCGGATAATTTAATGCCTAAGTTCAACGTTAAAGAAACTGTAAAATACATAAAGAAAAACAAACTTCACTACCTCATTGGAATACCTCCAATCTACGAAGCTTTGCTCGCGAATAAGGATTTCCACGGAGATATTCTAAAGACCCTTTACGTCGCTTACATCGGAGCTGACTTTGTCAGCGTTGACCTGATGAACAGATTCAACAAGAGAATGGAAGAGGCGGGAAGCAAATGCCGAATCTTTGAAGGATATGGGCTCACAGAAACCGTCACAGTAATAACTGTTAACAGTTTCAAATTCAGCAAGATGGGAAGCGTTGGAAAACCGCTACCTACGACTAAAATAAGGATAAGAAATATGGAGAATACAGAGGACAAACCTGCTGGCATTCCCGGAGAAGTATACTGCGCTGGTACAACTTTGATGAACGGCTATCGCTTCGGACCAAACGATGCGTTTTGGAACGATCCTGAAACCGGAGAAATCTGGATAAAAACTGGTGATATGGGTTTCTTGGATAACGAGGGTTTTCTTCATTTTAAACAGAGAATTAAACGAATCATAAAAGTCAGTGGAATTGAAGTTTTGCCCACGGAAATCGAGCAGTGCGTAACTAGCTTACCGTTTGTTAAAGAGTGCGTAGCAAAGGGAATTCCCGATGAAAAGCGCGGAACCATGATTAAATTATTCGTGGTATTAAACAAGGCGAAGGGAAAAGTTCCTGAAGATTTTGAAGCGATAATAACAAACGCCATAAAAGAAGAATGCGGAGTTTATGCACAGCCGAAAACTATCGTTTGCATGGATAAATTTCCTCGCACAATCGTCGGCAAAATTGACTCGAAAAACATGAAATAAAAAAGAGTCTTGCTAATGCAAGTCTCTTTGTAATTACTACTTTGATAGGATTGAATATACGATTGAAGATTCTTTGAGGTCTGATGAATTTATCTTGATTTCACCTACTTGATCGCACTGAACTTCGAAATCTCGAACCGCAACATTTAACAGTTGATTGTCGATTGAGGAATTGTCTTTATAGAACTCCTTCCAGTTTTCGTTTGGAAGGTGTAAAACCACTAGACAAGCTTTGTTTTTGTAGGTGCGCAATCCAATAACTTTGAACTTGTCGCCTTTTTCGAAATAGGAATATTGAACTTTATCTACCATCTCTTTTTTTGAGTGGTTTGTGAAAACGTAAATTCTAACGTCGGAAGTTAGGTTGTTTGGAATCTCAACGTTGATTTTGTTTGTTTCATCCAACTGATATATAGATCCAACTTTAATGCTATCGCTCATAATATTCTTAAAAGTACTGCGAGTGTCGTAGTGTAATAGTTCGATATTTGTATAAGTTAAATCTTCAAGTTCTTGGCTTATAGGTAATACATCAATTGTCCGATTCATGATTAACTCCTTAGATACTTATATAATATAATATTTCGTAAATAATTTTAAGAAATTTGCGAATAAAAGTTAAATTAGTCGAAAAGGGAGGGGCTTTTCTCTCTTTGTTTGTTCATTATTTCATAAATATCGTCAAAATCGTGAATTTTTAGTTCAGAATGAACCTCTTCTATTTGCCACTGTTTGATGTTGTACATGTGAAATATAGGCTTCCACCAAACGATTCCTTTGCAAAAGTGCTTTATTACCGTGTCATCTTTAATGTCGCGTTGTTCGTTGAATTTCATAGGGAGTATCAATTTATCTTCCACACAGCGGTACAAAGCTGTTTGATCTGGAAGCATTGAACGGTGAGACTTGATGTGGTCGAAACACTTGGGGAACAACTTGCGCTCTTTGATTAATTTCATATTGAGCAAGAGAACACCCGAATTGCAGTAATCTTTGCTGATCCACGATTTTCCCATGTAATCCAAGGCGGCGGCATATTCATATTCGGACATGTCTATACTGTAAAGTTTATCGATATCGCGAACCGACATAGTGTCGATATCAAGATACACGCACTTGTCTTCGATGTTTTCGACCTGATCCATAAACAGTCGCAACATGGAATATGGCGTATATACTGTGTTGTCATTTTTGCCGTTTTTGATGTGTTTGATGTAGTGTTCTTTCATGTCTATAGCGCGTACGGAATTCTTTTTATTGAACTTTTTAATGCAGGACTCTAAGAGCTTGCATTGCTCGTCGGTTATAGGCTTGAATTTAGGATCTTTTTCGGTTACATCCATAGTTAAAATATTAATTGCTACTGGTTTGGATGAGTGCAGTGCAACAGAGTAAGCCGACATGAAAACACCTGCAAAGACTGCAGAGTTTCCTGCGTAGTATACGGGAATTATTTGATTGTTATTCTCCATCTTTTATCTCCTTAGATATAGATTCAGCTGTTGTTTTATCAACTAAAGGATCGCTTTCCATTATTTCAGGAATCTCTTTCAAATTGTATTCGGTATCCAATCTAGCGGAAATTCTTTCGGAAGTGAAGTATCCGATGCAAGAGAGTGCTGCGACCCCGTAAAAAGTGAGCAATCTCCAAATCAGCATACTCGACATAGCTATAGCGGATGAGACTCCAGGAACGGTTGAAAAAATTTGTTTAAATGCAAGCTCGATACCGCCGGAAGCACCGGGTGTAGGAACCCAAACAACGATGGTTGACGCAAATGCTGTACCAGCCATTATATACCAAATGTATTGAGGTGAACTTGCTAAGTAAGAAGGATCGTAGTAGGAAACTAACGCCATGATAATAAAGAAAGGCACAGCGTAGTAAATTGCCATAGTTAAGGCTTTTAAAAAATATGTTGAGATGAATAGCAAGGGGGATTTCATAAGTTTTTGAACTGCGTCTTGAGCTTGGCTGAAATACTCTTCGATTTGAACTGCTTCTTTTTCAGCTTTCTCTTTGAGTTTTCTTCTTCTCGTAATTTTGATCATGAGTTTTGTAGCGAGATTTCTAAAGGTCTTAGAAAATGCCATAACGAAGAACATAACTAGCACGAGGAAGTTTATTGAGAAACCGATTATTACAACCCAGTCTAAGTTGGAAATATTCTCTGTATATTGCTTGTAGTAAGCGAGGGAAGCTATCGCGAATGTATTTGTAACCAACATAAATACGATGTAGTTCATAAGAAGTATGCCGGTAGACTCTCTCACTTTAACACCTGCTTTTTTCATAGCGTAAGCTTGGAAAGGTTGACCGCCTGTTGCGAAGGGAGTTATATCGTTAAAAAAATGTTCAGTTGTACCTATTATGTATACGCGCCAAAACTTGACCTTTTTATTGATGCTTTTGGTGAATATGCACAGAGGAATTGGATATAAAAGGAAGTATATTAAAATTAAAGCAACGGAGTAACTGATGTATACGCCATCGGCGTGTTGCAAAACGTCCCACGTGTTTTCAAAATCGTTCAATCCAACGACTAAAGCTAAGACAACGATAGTTATCACTGCGGCTAGAATGATGTTTCGAATGGTTTTATTCTTTTTATATTTCATACTTAACAATTGTAACAAATTAACCTTTAGAAAGAAATAGAAGTATTTGCGAAAAACAAAAGTAAATTAGGGAATAATTTTCCAAAAAGTATTTTTTTAAATAAATGCACAAAGAGGTACATACTAATCGTCCTCCTGATTGAGGAATCTCTTGTCGTTATTAATCAGTTTCGCCACATCTGAACAGTGGCAATACACACGTTCGTACGAATTGTTGATATCGACGTAAACAAGTGAAATATACTGCTTTGCTCTATCCTTAAATAGGGTGGTGCGAGCGTAGTGCTTTTCAGAGAAGTTTTTCAATTCTCTGACGTATTTACGACGAAGCTGACTTACTTTAATAGCGAGTTCTTTATCGTTATTTTCATATACTTTTTTAGTCATTTGAAGCAATTCTAACGCGTAATTGTTTTGAGTGACAAGTTCTTGTAACAACTCGCCTTCAATGACGTTTTTACGCTCGAAGGCTCCGGCGAAGAAATCGATTAAATTCTCTCCGTAATCGCCTATGCGCTCTATATCTTTTGTAGCTCTGATTATCTGTCCGTAAGATCTCAAATCTTTCTGGTCTAAGTCACCTTGATTTGCATTCAACAGATATTCGTTTAACTGTCTGTCGATTCTATCGATAGACTTTTCCAAATCGTGTATGTATTCGTCAGTCTCGCTGTTGGGCTTATCTAAGTATTCCTCCAGCGATTTAAACATAGTAATGGAGAAGTCTAGCATTTCTACCGTGGCTTCTTTAGCGAGTTCTATACCTGTGGAAGGGAATTCTTTCATCGTAGAAGCATTCAGTTCCTTTATTACTATTTCTTTGTGACCGACAGTCTTTCCTGGCACTGCTTTTTCAGCGAGTTTACACAGAGGATTAATGAAGGGAAAGACAATGATTGTTGTAGATAAGTTGAATACTAAGTGAGCCAAAGCTATTTGAACCTTAGGATCGATTCCTGTCCAGGTGGGACTGGTTAGCAACCACGCTTTACAAATATATGTAATCAGCATGAATAAAAGCGCACCTAACACGTTGAAAATAACGTGAACGAAGGCGGTTCGTTTCGCAGCGACGCTGCCGCCAACGGAAGCCATAACAGCGGTGATACAAGTTCCGATATTTGCTCCGAATAAAATAGGGAGAACGCCAAACAACGTGAAACCGGTCGTCGCACTTACCGCATAAATACCTTGAAGAACACCGATGACAGCACTGGAACTTTGCAATCCGACTGTTGCGACTATACCAACGAGCAATCCCAACCAGGGAGAATCGTTCAATCCGGTGAGCATTTCAATAAACCAAGCTTCACTAGCAATGCTGGATAAGTTTTCTTCCATTATTACTAACCCGAAGAAAATGGCTCCAAAAGCAAATAAAAATTCGCCTAAGTATTTCCAGCGTTGATGAGAGGCAAGCATTAATATGAGCGTGCCGACGAACATCAGGAAAGGGACGTATTGAGCGAATGGAATAGCGATTAAGAAAGCGGTGACTGTAGTACCGACATTAGCGCCGATAATGACTGCTACAGCTTGTGGAAGCAGCATGACTCCTGCGCGGACAAGACCAATGACTAGAGCAGTTGTTCCTGAACTTGACTGAATGATAGCGGTGAATCCAACACCGACAGCAACGCCTTTAATCGGCTTATTTGTAAATTTTGTAACAATCTTTCGCAGTTTTACTCCAGCGCCCTTTTTTAGGACGTCAGAAAGCATTGAAATTCCGTATAAGAATAGTCCTAGGCCAGCAAGTGTGGTAGCCCAGAAGGGGAACGTTTGATAATCCGCTGCAAATAATTGTAACATGAGTTTATTTTACCAACTTTTATTCCTTTGGTCTATATAGTATTTGATAAATTGCAAAAAAAAGACAAATGGTGAAAAAATATGAAAATTTTTCATGAAAAGTCTATAGTTCTATTTTCAAATATTGCAATTCGTCGTGTCGGTTTGTTCCGACGTATTTAAATCCGAGTTTTTTTAACACGTTAATAGAGTCCACGTTATCTTTCTCCACAGCAGCGCAAACAACGTAACCAGATTCTATGCAGCGTTTTACAACCGCTTCGAGAATCTCGTTGATGTATCCGTTCTTGGTGTACTTTTTATTGAGCGAATAACCCAAACAAATTCTTGAATCTGCAGCGTGCAAATAAAGATCGCCAATCAATTTGTCTGTATCCTTTAATACTAGAGCTAATTGGTTGCCGCCTTCTAAGTCGATGTCTTTAAATAAAACATTAACATATTGATCTCGAGTCAATCCCTTAAAACCTTGATATTGCATCCATTCTAAATCCGAACGATACTCCATAAAAGCATCCAGGTCTTTCACATTAAAAGGGCGCAGTTTCAAACGTGCTGTCTCAAAATTAATATCCATACTTAAATTAAAGCACACAAAGTCAAACTTTGCAAAAAAAATCAGCTGGAATGAAAAGTTAAATAAAGCGGAAATCCGCAGTGATTATGAGTCTATTATTAAAAAAAAGATAAACATCATTGAAAACAGCATATATTTTTTTCGCAGAGATTACGATTGATTACTTTTCTCATATATATGCGATGATATCGTTTAAACAACAACTTTCCCACCTATTAAAAAGAGTTCCCTTAGAAAAGGAAACTCCAATGATATATGAAATCAAATATTTTGTAGTCAAACTGTGTTTTATTTCTGTTTGTCTTTTTCAATTGAGAAGGACAATTTGTCTTCTATACCTGCTTCAACTTTGGCTAAGATCAAGCAAACAATGCCAAGAAAAGAACCTCCTAGCAAACTGACCAAAATAGAAGTGCCGCGAAGTTGCAACTGATCTATCGGAACGACTATACCACTGATGAAAATGCCTACGATTGCTAACGAAAAAAATAGAATTTCTAAAGTCTCGGCAATACTAGTCCTTTTTATTGTCTTTCTGTACAATTTTTCTTTTTGTTCAGCCGACATGTTTTTGAGTCTCATTTAAAATCTCCTTTCAAATAGATCATTTTTTGTACGTTGAAATAAAATCGTTGTACTCAACATACAAATCTCAAAATCATCTTGCTCGTTTCGAATTTTAGTAACTATATAAATACTTTAACACAACTATGCTAATATGCAATATATGAAAATATAAAAAAATTTTGTTCAAAAGTTATTTATATATCCTTATTAATATAAATCACGTAATGGAAAGAAACTAATTGTCAGATGAAAATGCAAGATCACTCGCATCATTGAAATAACTCCGAATGATAATCTTCCTTTTATATAAGTGAGAACAAGGTGAAAAATCCTTTACGAATAAATCTGTCCGTCAAAGACAAATACAGATAGATATAAGGAAGAAACTGTAAAAAATACTATTTAGAAACAACATATAAGAGCGGGAATAATTTTTATAGAGATATATAGATGAAAAATCGGTGATGATTTTCCTAAATGTAAAAATGCATGAAAAAAAGCCCTATAAAATAGGACTTAAATTTTATAATGGTGGCCCAAGGGGGAATCGAACCCTCGACACAGGGATTTTCAGTCCCTTGCTCTACCAACTGAGCTACCGGGCCAATTATAAATGGCGGACTGGACGGGATTCGAACCCGTAATCCCCTCCGTGACAGGGAGGTACGTTAACCGTTGCGCTACCAATCCAACGCAATATCTATTTAATCATAAGAGAAGGGCTTATGCAAGTGTTTTTGAAAAAAGAAACAAAATTAGTATATGATTAGTGTTTATCTTATCTTTTAAGTACTTACTTCAGTTGTTTATCCGACTCTTATCGCCATTAAACTACCTAATAAATATACCACAAAACAAGATGTATATCCTTAATATATTTAAATTTTTTTGCAATCGGTTGAAAATTATTTACAAAATTAGCACTCAAGTCTTGACATTGCTAATCGATGCCTTATAATATTCTTAGCACAAGACATACAAGAGTGCTAATGAAGGAGGCCAAATATGAATTTAACTAGACAGCAAGAAATTTTGAAATTAATCGTTGAAGACTTTATTGCGAATGGTGATCCAGTTGGTTCTAATTCATTAATAAAGAGCCACAATCTTCAATATTCATCAGCTACTGTCAGAAATGACATGGTGAAACTTGAGGCTTCAGGCTACATCGAAAAGACTCATACTTCTTCCGGTCGAGTTCCTTCTTCTAAAGGTTATAGATACTACGTCGAAAACTTGAAGAAAGAAAAGAATTTATCCGTTGATGAAGAATTCAAAAGAGAATTCCAAGTCATATTGAGAAAGAAATCTCAATCGATAGAAGATGTTATGGACGAATCTTGTGAGATTTTATCTCAATTGTCAAACAATGCTACCGTGATGCTTGGACCGGATGCTAATAAAGAAAATCTGGTATCGGTATCGATGGTGTCGATCTCACCCACTGCCGCAACTGCAATCTTCGTTACTGATAGAGGTTATGTTGAAAACAAAACCTTTGTTGTAAGAACAGAAGAAGAGATGAAGCAGGTAAAAGAGTGCGTAGAGTTCTTGAACAAGAGGTTAGTCGGAACGAGCGTCGGTGAAATCATTTTCAAAATTGAAGCTTTAAAACCTATCTTGAGCGATGTGCTTGGTAAATCATCAAACATCATCATGGATTCGTTGATTGAAGCGTTCGTCAAGTTTGCAAATGAGAGAATCAATTCACACGGTGCTATGAAATTACTCGGCAATCCGGAATATGAAGAGGATAAAGAAAAGTTAAAAACTGTTCTCGATCTAATTCAATCTCCCGACAAGTTAAGAACTTTTATAGAAGCGGGTGATCAAGGCTTTGTACAAGATGAAGAAGACGATGTAACTATCCTATCCCACGAATTGAACATCAACGGGAAAGCTTCTGGTAAGATTGCTGTTGTTGGTCCTCAAAGAATGGATTATAGAAAGTTGATCGGAGCCCTTGATTACATTGCGAAAGAGTTATCGAGTTACTACAAGCTAGAAGAGGAAGATGAAGAAAATAAGGAGGAAGATGATGAGTGAAGAGGAAAAAGAAGTGAAAGATATTCCTAAGGAAGATGAAGAAATAGAAGAAGTAGATGATGACGCTTCTAAGGAAGATAAGAAACTCACTCGCCGCGGAAGAAAATACAAGCAACAAATAAGTTTGCTTGAAGCGGAAGCAGAAAAACAAAAAGCAGAAGTTGAAGCCTGGAAGAACAAGTATTATCAAGCGTATGCTGATTTAGATAACACGCGTAAATCTCTTCAAAAAGAACACGAGACAATTGTTAAATATCGCTCGCAAGGATTTGTTGAAAAACTCTTACCTGCCCTCGATAGTTTCCAAATGGCCTTCGCTGTTGAACCCAAAGAAGAGAATGTAAGAAATTACGTTCAAGGATTCAAGATGATATATTCTCAGTTTGAACAAGCTATGAAAGATGAAAATATTACTTTCATCAATCCTGAAATCGGCGAGGAATTTGATTCCAACCGCATGCATGCTATTCAAACCGTAGACGGAGACGAAGATGGCAAAGTTGCTAACGTCTATGTCAGAGGCTATAAATTAAAAGATAGGCTCATTAGACCCGCAATGGTTATCGTTACTAAAAAACCCGAAGAAAAACCGGTAGAAAAAATTGAAGAAGACAAAGAAGAAAATGAAGAAGTAGAAACAGAAAGTAAATAGGAGGAATATTATTATGGCAAAAGAAATTATTTTAGGTATCGATTTAGGTACTACAAACTCGGTCGTTTCCTACATGCAAGAAGATGGGACTGTTAAAGTCATTC
>Ga0172377_10006202_pt1 | contig 12301 bp, 9 predicted proteins | sample Pumphouse3metaG_FD_119749 | JGI IMG/M metagenome (GOLD analysis project Ga0172377, IMG submission 119749) | Leachate microbial communities from a municipal landfill in Southern Ontario, Canada - Pumphouse #3 metaG | ecosystem: Engineered > Solid waste > Landfill > Unclassified | place: Canada... | reverse complement strand
CTGGCTGGGTGCTCTATTTTATTATCAAAGTACATCAGGCCTTCAGGAATGTACAGAACCATGAACGATTCTGCCCTTCCTGAAGGGCAAATAAGATAGTAACAGAGAAAGGGGGAGTTGTCAAGAAAATATTATAAAAAAATTAGAAAAATTAATTAGGCTAATTAAGCTAAAATATCACAAGAATATTTAAATATCTCTATATAAATTATAATATAAAACGAGTATTTTTTCAAGCATAGGACAGTTTTAGTATATTTAGACTATTTTAATACGATAAAAATGTAACTTTCCTATTCTTAAAATATCTCCATCTTTGATTTCTATATCAATATCTGTTTGTCTTACTTTTTTATTATTGATTCTAACACCGCCCTGTTCAATGTTCCGTAATATTTCTCCCGTACTGCTTAACAATCTGGTTTGCTTTATGAGCTTTACAATCCATAATTTATCATCTTTAAAAATCTTTTTAGGTAGTAGTAAATTTTCTATATTTTCAGGAATCTTCTTTTCCTGAAACACTTTTTGGAAATTCTGTTCTGCTTCATTGGCTTCACTATATCCATGATAAATTTTTACAATCTCTTTCGCCAATCTTTTCTTAATAATAAGGGGGGAGACAGCTTCTTCTTTTAAATCCTGTTCAATCTTAGCTATGTCAGAATAAGGGGTATCGGTTAATACCTCAAAATAGGTTAACATTAATTTGTCGGGTATGGACATTACCTTACCATACATATCATAGGAGCTCTCGTTAATTCCGATATAGTTCCCCAGACTTTTACTCATCTTTTCAACACCATCAGTCCCCTCAATGAGAGGTAGGGTGATAATAACCTGTGGTTCCTGGCTATATTCCCTTTGCATGTCTCTGCCTACCAGTAGGTTAAATTTCTGATCGGTGCCGCCTAATTCTACATCAGCTCTGAGTGCGATAGAATCATATGCCTGCATAAGTGGGTACAAAAATTCATGTATCCCGATAGGTTTTTGTTCTCGAAACCGATTGGCAAAATCATCCCTTTCCAGCATTCGGGCAACAGTGTATTTAGAACATAGTTTGATGACCTCTACAAAGGACAATTTCCCTAACCAATGGCTATTAAATTCAACAATTGTTTTTTCCGGGTCCAGGATTTTAAACACCTGCTCTTTATAAGTTTCTGCATTTTTTTGTACTTCTTCTGGTGTAAGTTGTCTCCTGGTAACAGAACGGCCGCTGGGGTCGCCAATCATTCCAGTAAAATCTCCAATTAAAAAATAAACCTCATGTCCTAAATCTTGAAAATGTCTTAGTTTTCTTAATCCTACTGTATGTCCTAAATGAATATCCGGAGCACTGGGGTCAAAACCCTGTTTAATAACTAATGGTTTTTTTGTTTTTTTAGAATTAATTAATTTTTTTTCTAATTCTTCTTCAGTAATAATCTCTTTGGTTCCTCTTTTAATTAACCTCATTTCTTCAGATAAATCCATTTTAAGCAATCTCTCTCCTTCCTTCTGCAAATAATTAACATCTACTAAAGATAAATGTATATAAAAAAAGAATACTTAATTATAATAACATAATCAATCTATATTTTCTTATTTATCAAAGTGAACCCATGAATTTCTTTTTATTAAAACCAGTAACAGAGGATAGCCAAACAGGTAGCATGAAATTAACTGACCTAAAAAAATGTAACAAACCGTTAGCCAATAGGGTAATTCAAATAATATGTGTAAATAAAGGCTAATTCCCAGTGAATTTATAACAACCGGTGGCAAAGGAGCAAGAATTGGTTTTTTCATCTTATGGGTTATGAGTGCTGCAATTAAAGTACATAAACTACCCCCTATAACATCACTAATTCCAAGCCCTCCCCATAAATTAGCCAGGACACACCCTAAGAATAGGCCACCAATCGCTGCAGGGTCAATAAATGGCAATACCGATAAGGCTTCAGCAACACGAATCTGTACCGGGCCATAGCTAAATGGCGCAAAAATTATATTTATGGTAGTATATATTGCAGCAATCAGTGCAATGCGAACCAGGTAATGTGTTTTTAACAATTAATATCCCTTAACTTTGCATAAAAACTTTTTTAATTATAGCATATTTCCTTATAAGTGAAGAGATTTGACAAAATATAATACAATATAATTAAGGATATTGTTAAATATTGTTAATAAGATATAGTGCAGTATTTTGCTTAACAGATGGTTGAAAGAATTGTCTGATGATATTGGAATTTGAAAAGAATCAGGAAAATATTATGAAACCTAAAAAGAAGAACAAAAAAACCGAACATACTCCATTTTTTCCAAAATTATTCTCTTTTTCCCTATTTCTATTGATTTTATCTTTTGTACTCTCTTTTGCCTTTCTCATATCTCTTTCCAGCCAGAAAATGGGAGAAATAGTACAGAGCAGCAACTTTGTAAGTCCGGTTACCAGTAAAGTATATGATATTAACGGAAAATTAATCACTGAATATTTCCAGGAAAATCGGACTCCTATTTCTTTATCTGAAATACCGCCATCTCTTATTAATGCCATCATAGCAATTGAAGATAGTAATTTTTATGAACATCATGGAATCAGTTTTCGTGGAATTTTAAGAGCTATGTTTGAAAATGTTAAAGAGAGCGGAAGAATTTTTCAGGGTCAGGGAGGCAGCACTATCACACAGCAACTGGCAGTCAATACCTTCCTAACTCGAGAAGAAACACTTTCTCGAAAGATTAAAGATGCCCTGCTTGCTCTACAGATTGAAAGGACTTTCACAAAAGATGAAATCCTGGAAATGTACCTCAATGTTATTTATTTTGGTCATGGAGCATATGGAATAGTCTCAGCAGCAAACATGTACTTTGATAAACCGGTTTCAGACCTCTCACTTGCTGAGTCTGCATTGATTGCGGGTATTCCCCGAAGACCTTATTTTTATTCACCATTTATAAATTTAGAAGCTGCTCTAAAGAGAAAAAATGTTATCTTAAAAAGAATGTCTGATCTGGGATATATCACTGAAGAAGAATACCTTCACACCAGAGAAGAAGAAATTACACTGAATCACAATCAAGATTCTGTGGAAATAGCACCTCATTTTTCCAGTTATATAAGAACAATGCTTTTAGACAAATACGGGGTTAATATGGTATTTAAAGGTGGGTTAAAAATATACACCACCCTCGACCTGGATATGCAAAAAAAGGCAAAAGAAGCCTTCTTAAAAAGCGGCAGAGAGGGAGCCATCATTGCCATTGAACCGAATACAGGTTATATTAAGGCAATGGTTGGTGGAAAAAACTATGAAGAAAGCGAATTCAACAGAGCCACCCAGGCCTACCGCCAACCCGGTTCTGCTTTTAAGCCTTTTGTCTATCTCACTGCTATTGAGAAAGGCATTTCTCCCAGTTTGATTATAGATGATTCCCCTGTTGTTTATGAAAATGGCTGGGCACCCACAAATTATGAAGATGAATTCAGAGGTCCTGTTACTTTAAGGGAAGCTTTTGAGGATTCCATAAATGTAGTAGGAGTTAAATTATTAGAGCGGGTTGGTGTAAGGGATGTGATAAGAGATGCTCAAAAAGCTGGAATAAAAAGTACCCTGAGACCAGACCTATCTTTAGCCCTCGGCACTTCAGAAGTAACTGCTTTAGAAATGGCTTCTGCCTATGCCACTATCGCTAATATGGGTACCTATGTTGAGCCAACTGCCATTATCAAAGTTGAGGACTATAATGGTAAGATATTGGAGCAAAATCAGATTGTCAGAAAAGAGGTTTTTTCTGCAGATGTTTGTTATACCATGATTAAATTGATGGAAGGAGTCCTTATAAGGGGCACTGCTACAAATGCTACACTTGGTAGACCTGCTGCAGGAAAAACAGGTACCACCGATGAATTTACCGATGCCTGGTTTGTCGGCTTTACACCTGAAATAGTCTGTGCGGTATATATTGGTAATGATGACCGAAAGCCTATCGGCAACCGGATGACAGGGGCTGTAGCAGCTGCACCCATCTGGCGTGATTTTATGGTCAGTGCATTACAGGACAAACCTGTCAGTGATTTTTCCGCACCTGATAATGTTACAGAAATGCAGGTATGTGCCAAAACCGGGCTTCTGCCCGGTAGCAAATGTGCTAAAACTGTTCCGGTTACATTTATTTCCGGTACCGAACCTGTTCAGATTTGTTATGAAGGAACCGGTATACTTCCTGAGTATGTAGTTGACTCAAGGCCGCCCACACAGGAAACACCGGTTATTTCTGTGGAAAAGAAATTTCCTTTGTTGGAAGATATTGAGATACTGAAAAAAGAAGATTTAGACCATCAAGTTACCCAGCCAAAGGAATCCAAAAAAGAGACATTACAGTCATTAGTAGATGAATTAAAAAAAAGGTTAGAAAGCAAGAGTAACGATTAAGTTGCTGAAACTAAAAATAAACTACTGTCACTCCATCTCCGCCCTCATATGTTTCCCCATAGCGAAAAGTCTTGATATATTTGAGCTTCTCCAGAAGCTGAGCCACTGTCTTTCTCAAAATACCTTTCCCTTTACCATGAATAATATATACCGGTGAAATGTTTAATAATAGAGCATCATCAAGATATTTTTCCACTCTTATTTCAGCGTCAGCAGCATTCATGTGACGGACATCTATTTCATTTTTAAAAGAGGCTTTTTTCTCTATCCTGTCCTCCTGTATCACAAAAGCTTGTTCACTGAAAATATCTTCTTTTTCTCTCTCTGCTAAATCACCTTGATATAATTTTTGTATATCATCACCAGAGACTTTGAGTTTTATATTGCCAACCTGTACCATATATTGATTTTTTTTATCATTCTTTTCCACTATAACCCCATCTTTACCTAAACTTTTAATAATGATGTAATCGCCTTCTTTAAGATCATTGTTCTTACATGAAGATAGGTCATATTTTTCAGCCTGCTTTTTAATCTCTTTCTTCAGGTCCTCCAGTGCACTGATTTCTTCACTAAATTTTTCCTGACCATCCTTTTTTTTCTTTAGAGTATTAATTATCCTTTTTGCTTTTATCTGAGCAGTATTTATTAATTCTTCTGCCTCCTGGTATGCTTCTAACTTTATTTTTGCCTTTTCTCTTTCCAGAGTATCGAGCTTCTCTTCCAGTTCCGCCTTCAATCTTTTAGCATTGAGCTCTTCCCGGGATATGTTTTTTAAACTATCTTCAATTTGAACTCTATCTTTTTCCATTCTCTTGATTAAATTTTCCAGGTCTATTTTTTCCCTTTCTAAATACCCTTCTGCATTACGTAAAACAAATCCTGGCAGCCCCAACCTCCTGGCAACAGAAAAAGCACAGCTTTTACCTGGAAGACCTATAGAAAGCTGGTAAGTTGGTTGAAGCGTCTTTTCATCAAACTCTACTCTGGCATTCATTACACCTTCGGTAAGATAGGCATATGCCTTGAGGCTATCATGATGGGTAGTACTTAATATTCTGGCTCTTTTTTTCCTTAAAAAATCAAGAATTGCCATTGCTAAAGCTGAACCTTCAGAGGGGTCAGTCCCGGCTCCTAATTCATCCATTAATACCAATGAATGCTCATCTGCAACATTCAGTATGGATACTATATTCTTCATATGGGCAGAAAAGGTACTCAAATTTTGTTCTATACTCTGCTCATCACCAATATCGGCAAATATCTTCCTGAAAACAACTATTTCGCTATCTATTGCTGCTGGTATATGCAAACCGGACTGTGCCATCAGGTGCAATAAACCAACCGTCTTGAGCGTTACCGTTTTCCCTCCAGTATTAGGGCCGGTTATTATCAAGGTGTCAAACTTCTCGCCCAATTCAATATCTATAGGAACTACCTTATTCTTTAAAAGGGGGTGTCTGGCCTGGATTAGACGTATTATGTTCTTACTACTTATTTTTGGTTGAGCAGCATTCATTTTTCTACTTATTTCGGCTTTACCATTTATCAAATCTAATTCGCCCAGATATTTAAAATTAGATAATATATCTTCCCCATTTTGGCCAATTAAAGCAGTAAGCCTTTGCAGTATCCTGTATTCTTCTCTTTTTTCTTCCTGAAATAATTCTCTTAATTCATTATTCAATTCTACTACTGCTAATGGTTCAATAAAAATCGTAAGTCCGCTTTCGGATTTATCGTGTACCACCCCGGGGAATTTACCTTTTTCTTGTTGTTTAACCGGTATGACATATCTCCCCTGACGAATAGTTACAATATCATCCTGAATAATAGGACGATATCGCGGGTCCCTGATAATACTTTCCAGTCTATCCCTAATTTTTTTCTCAGTATGAGCTATTTTTTGCCTGATTCTTTTCAGCGAAGGACTGGCATCATCCACAATTACAGCTTCTTCGTTTATACTATCTTTGATTGTTCTTTCCAGTACTCGAAAATATTTTATTGCAGAGACCTTCTCCTTGAGCAATGGGAACTCTGTCTTAGATAGTTTATCAAAAAACTCCTTGCTGTGATGGAAACATTCCAGGACTACAGCTATATATGCTAATGTCTTTGCATTCAGTATGCTATCCTGTATATGTGCTTGTTTTATATCAGAAGTTATATCTTTTTCCAGTGGCGTGAGGGGTAAACGTCCAACTCTTTCCAGTACATTTCTCATCTCACTGGTCTCTTTTTGCCATTGTTCTACAAGATTAAAATCTGGGGATGGTTGGAGGTTTTTTAATTGCTCTTGTCCTGAAAAGGTAAAAAGTTCCTTCTTCAATAATTCTTTTATCTTATAATAATCTAATACTTCTAAAAGATGTTTATTCATAGATTCCACATACTAACAGGGGAGTAACATCCTCTGAAACCCCGCTTTCAAATCCTTAATTCATATCCATTAAAGTTTTATATAAAAATCACATAAAGCTACCATAATATACTGCTGCGTGCTGCTCTTTAAAATTCAAGCCCTGCCTGCCCTGTATCTTCCTCTTCTTGTATAGGGATGTATGTCTGTACCTTTTTCTCTTAAATATCCTTAAATTTATAATACCAGAATCTTTAAATCCTGATATTATAAATTTCAAACACCAATATTTTTAAATAAATTCTCTCTTAAAATTTCTGCTTCGAATTGAAAATGTTCTGGCAACCACTCATGTAAAGAGTTGTAAATAACTATTAGGCCATCTAAAAGATATTTAGCTAAAACTGAATCTGATAACTGAATTCTAATTTCTAAAGGTAGAGGAATAAAATTAACCAGGAATAAGAGCAGGCTTGCTATAATGGCACCCCTGAGAAATCCGAATAAAACGCCGCCTAAGTTGTTAATCCAGCTTAAGAATAGCATATCTACAATTCTGTTTAGCAGGGTTTCCAATATTCTAAAACAGAATATAACCAGAAGAAAAATAATAATAAAACTGATTATATTTGATAGAGCTTCATTCCATTTGAATTGCTTAATGAGAAACACACTTAAATCATGATACCAGAATATAGAGACAAAAATAGCGGATATTAAACCTATCAGTGTTAATAATTCTGCAATAACACCTCTTTTAAAACCTAAAAATACATTAAATAAGACAATTACAAGTATTATTAAGTCAACCCAGTTAATAATGATGGCTAAAAGCCCCCTCTTATTAAGTAAATTATCACCTTAAATCTGCTTGAAAAAGTTCCTTTAATCTTATTTTAACATTTTCCATTATTTTGTCGACTTCAATATCGGTCAAGGTTCTATCATCTGCCTGGAAAAATATTGAGAAAGCTATACTTTTACAGCCTCTTTTAATCTGTTTTCCCCTGAATACATCGAATAACTCTACTCTTTTTTTAATATCCTGGCTTACTTTTAGTATCTCTCTTTTGATCTGGGCAAAATTTATTCTTTCATCAATCACTAAAGCCATATCTCTTTGAATATATGGATATTTTGGCAGTGGCTGGAAGATAATCTCTCTTTCTATCAAGGGATATAGTTCTTCAAAATCAAGTTCAAATAATAATATATTCCCCGGTATATCCAAAAGGCTTATAATATCATCTTCTAACCTTCCAAAAATAGCAATCTTTTTATCTTTAATTTTTATTATACCATTCTCTTGTGGATGGAAAAAAGGCGAATCCCCTGGCAGATAATCGATATCATGAACTCCCAGTGAATCAAAGAACGCTTCCAGTATGCCTTTTAGATAAAAAAGGTCCCAGTTTTCAGTTTTTTGCCAGATATTTCCCCTTCCAATTTTGACAATACCTCCACTTACCATAAGTTTTTCAACGGGCAGAGAACCTTTCCTGGAATCCTTCTGCGGGAAATAAGTCCTTCCTATTTCAAATAATTTTATTTGTTCCATACTATGGTTAACATTCCATTGTATAGCTTTAAGCAAACCGGGTATCAAAGTAGTCCTCATAATAGTCTGTTCCTGAATCAAGGGATTGGACAACTTGATTGTCTGACAAAGATTGTGAGACAAGGGTAGTTTTAACCATTCAAAATACTTAGGATTAATCATGCTGTAGCTAACTATTTGATGCATTCCGCAACTAATCAGAATATTTCTCATCTTATCCACTATTTTTTGTCTATCACTTTTACCTTCCTGAATTAATGTTGCCTTAAATAATGTAGAGGGAATATTTTCATAACCAAATATTCTGGCGATTTCTTCAATTATATCTACATCTATTTTTATATCGCTCCTGAAACTGGGAGGAGTAATCTCTAAAAATTGTTCATCTTGTGAATTAATTTGAAATTCTAATCTATTCAAAATATCAATTATTCTTTCTTTACTCTCCTTGTTAGATTTACCAACTTTTGTTCCTAATACCTGAGCTACCTTAGATAAATTCAGCTTAATTGCTTTTCCCCTGCTCAGTTTTTTACTGTATTGGTCAATAACTCCGGAGAGAATTTTACCTTCAGTAAGTCTCATAATATGGTAAGCAGCCCTGTTCAAGGCAAAAACCTGACCATAGGGGTCTATCCCCTTTTCAAACCGATTAGAGGCATCTGTCCTCATTCCCAAATAGCTGCTGGTTCTCCTGTTATTTATCGGGTCGAAATATGCTGATTCCAGAAAGACATCTTTGGTACTGTCTTTAATTTCAGAATTCTCTCCACCCATCACACCAGCTAAAGCAATAGCACGTTCAGAATCTGCAATAACCAGATTATCCACATTTAATATTCGGTCCATTCCGTCTAAAGTCCTGAACTTTTCTCTGGGGTTTGCTCTGCGAATGATTATTTTCTTACCATTGATAAAGCTCAGGTCAAAGGCATGGAGCGGTTGGCCGGTTTCCATCATCACATAGTTAGTAATATCTACTATATTGTTAATTGGCCTGACACCCAGTAAAAAGAGCTTCCATCTTAACCAGAATGGTGATTCTTCTACCTGTAATCCTTTAATAATTCTACCGGCATAGCGGGGACAAAGGTCTTCATCCTCTACTTCTACTGATATATAATCTGTTATCAACTCATCTGTTTCCACCAGCTCTTGTTCAGGTATACGCAGGGTTTTACAAGAAAAAGCTGCAATCTCTCGAGCAATCCCGATTATGCTCAGCAAATCAGGACGATTGGAGAATATTTCAAAATCAAAGATTACATCATTCCCTATAGCTGTCAGATTTTCAATATTTTCTCCCAGAGGAAGATTATTATCCAAAATCAAAATACCCGGGGACTTACTCTTTTCCAGCCCCAATTCCCAGGCTGAGCAGAGCATCCCTTGAGAGTATACCCCATGAATCTCTTTTCCTTCAATTTCTCCCAATCCGGGTAAATTACCACCTTCGGTAACTACTGGAACAAAATCTCCTATATTAATATTTTTAGCACCGCAGATTATTTGCAGCTCTCTACTTTTTATATCTACCTTGCAAAGTGATAGATTACCACTTTTCCCAATAACTTGTATCTCAGTTATTTTCCCTATCACAACCCCTTTAACCTCTTCAAATACCGGTTTTATACGCTCCGCTACAATACCATTCATAGAAAGTCGTTCTGCCAATTCCTGTGGTGTTAAATCTATATCTACATATTCTTTTAATAAATTGTATGAGACCTGCATGAATTAGTCCCTCCTATCAATGTTCTTCTATTTGAATTGAGTTAAAAAGCGTAAATCATTTTCGAAAAATAAACGAATATCATTAATTCCATATTTTAGCATAGCAATTCTTTCGGCACCCATACCAAAAGCGAAACCAGTGTATTTTTGGGCATTATAGCCAGCCATTTCTAAGACATGTGGATGAACCATACCAGCACCCATAATCTCTAACCAACCGCTATACCCACAGGATTGGCACCCCTTACCTTTGCACAATCCACAGGATACATCGACCTCAACTCCTGGTTCTACAAAGGGGAAATAGCCAGGCCTGAATCTTGTAATTCTATCTTTTCCAAAAATTTGTTTACAAAATTCTATTATTACACCCTTTAAATCAGCCATAGAAATATCTTTATCCACCGCCAGACCCTCTATCTGATGAAACATTGGGGTGTGGGTATTGTCTATCGAATCCCGGCGATAACATTTACCTGCCGAAATTATACGCACCGGTGGGGGCTGGTTCTCCATTATTCTGACCTGCATGGGGGATGTTTGTGTTCTTAAAAGAATATCCGGGGTAATATAGAAAGAATCCTGGTCATCTCTAGCCGGGTGGTCTTTAGGAATGTTCAGTGCTTCAAAATTATAATAATCAAGTTCAACTTCCGGTCCATCGACAATACAAAACCCCATCCCCAGAAAAATATCTTCAGTAGCTTTCAGAATTAATTCAATAGGATGAATGGTTCCCAGCATAAAATCTTTACCGGGAATAGTAATATCTATCTTCTCCTCTACAGGTTTTTCTGTTAGAAACTCCCTATCTTTTTCTGCTATGGCCTTCTGAAAGTCCCTTTTTATTCTATTGAGCAACTCACCTACTCTGGGTTTCTCTTCCGATGACAATAAAGTTATATTCTTTAACATTTGAGCTACAATGCCTTTACGTCCAATATACTCATTTCTTATTCTCTGTAACTCTTCTCTATCTTTGATAGAAGCAATCTTTTTATGGAATTTTTCTTTTAAGCTTTCCATATCTTTTTCCAAAAGAATCCCCTCCCATCTCATATTATAAAAAAAGAAGTCTATAATTTTCTCCTTTAACAAAGGGACGAAAATTATAAACTTCTCCGCGTTACCACCCTTTTTGACTTAATATTATTCAAGTCCAAACTTATTTTATCTGTAACGAGATAATCCGTCCTGGCCTAATTTTTTAATTTTCAGCCGGCTCCTAAAAAGTGAATTTCGATAAACTCAGCATTCTTATTTTACATAATAGCTAACTTTATCTACTATCTTTTTATTTTCTCTCTATTTATTTAATTATTTTTTAAACTTAATAAGAATCTGCAAACTTGTGAATACTTATACCATTAATTTTTATAGCAGATTGTATTTATTTACTATCTGCCATAGCTAATTTAACTAACTCTGAAAAACCTTCATTGTGGTTTAAAGCGATTTCAGCTAACATCTTACGATTTATTAGCATGTTCGCTTTTTTAAGTCCATCCATCAACTGGCTGTAAGAAAACCCTTCAATCCTGGCAGCAATACCAATGCGGGTAATCCAGAGACGTCGAAAATCTCTTTTTTTAGCCCTTCTATCCCGATAGGCATAAGTTAATGATTTTCTTACTGCATCTTTGGCAGTACGTAAAAGCTTGCTCTTACCACCCCGGTATCCTTTAGCAGCTTTAAGAATCTTTTTCCTTCTATTTCTTGAAGCAACACTGGTTTTTACTCTTGGCATGACTTTCTCTCCTCATTCAAACTCTTCATTCATCTGAAAAATATTATTTAATTCATTTAAAATTTATAAATAAGGCAATAGGCGTCTTATTCTTTTGCTATCACTCTTATCCATTATAGTTAATTGTGATAACTGCCTCTTTCTTTTTGCAGATTTTTTAGTTAATATATGGCTTTTATAGGCTTTAGAACGCTTAATTTTCCCTGATGCAGTTATTTTAAATCGTTTTGCAGCACCACGATGTGTTTTCATTTTCGGCATAAAAATAATTCCTCCATCTATATTATAAAGGGGAAGAATATAAGGGGGGAATCCTTCCCCTTTAAAACCCCTTGAAAATTACTATTTGTTGTCAGTTAGTATTTAGTAAAACGTTTAATACAAAACTGTTTTCAACTTTCAGCTTCTATTTTTTCTTATACTTCTTTGTCATTGCGAGGCATGCTGAAAGCATGCCATGGCAATCTCATCCACTT
>Ga0172377_10006201_pt1 | contig 12302 bp, 10 predicted proteins | sample Pumphouse3metaG_FD_119749 | JGI IMG/M metagenome (GOLD analysis project Ga0172377, IMG submission 119749) | Leachate microbial communities from a municipal landfill in Southern Ontario, Canada - Pumphouse #3 metaG | ecosystem: Engineered > Solid waste > Landfill > Unclassified | place: Canada... | reverse complement strand
CCAGGCGTAACTGACGATCCGGAATACGGAAGAATTCTGATCCATTGCCAGGAAGATGGCGATCAACGTAATGGCAATGACGGAAATTCTGCTGACCATCAACACTTCCTTGTCACTGGCGCGTTTATGGATGAACGTCTTGTACAGGTCTTCGGAGAACGCGCTGGAGGCGACGAGCAGCTGGCTGTCCGCCGTGCTCATGCTAGCCGCAAGAATTGCGCAGAGGAAGATGCCGGCGATGAACGTGGGGAAGAGCAGTTTGGCGCTGTCGATGAATACCGACTCCGCCGCAGCCTGACTGGCGTATGCCGGGCTGATGATCAGTTTGCCGACCACACCGACGATCAGGGCGCAGAACATGGCGATGAATACCCATACCATGGAGATGCGGCGTGCCGTCTTGATGTCTTCGTTCCGCTTGATGCTCATGAACCGTACCAGGATGTGTGGCATGCCGAAGTACCCCAGACCCCACGCCAGGGTGGAGATGGCGTTCATCACCCCATACTTCTCTCCTGCGAACGGATTGACGAACTGGGAGCCCATCGCCTTCAGGCTCTCAAACGAATAGGACGCGCCTCCGGCATGATTGATTCCTAGGAACACGGTGATGGCCAACGCGATGAACATCAACGTACCCTGCAGGAAATCGGTGGAGACGACGGCAAGATACCCGCCCATCAACGTATAACCCAGAATCACCACGACGCCCAACAGCAGGCCGGAGTAGTAGCTCATCCCGAATACCGAGTTGAACAGTTTGCCGCAGGCGACGAATCCGCTTGCCGTATAGATGACGAAGAACAGGATGATCAACACGGCGCCGATCGCCTTGATGACGCCGCTCTTGTCATGGAACCGGTTGGACAGGAACTCCGGAATGGTGATGGAATTCTTGGCCTGAATGGTGTATATCCTCAGCCGTTTTGCGACAAACAGCCAGTTCAGGTACGTGCCGATCAACAGCCCCAGCGCCGTCCAGAACGCTTCCTTCAATCCGGAGAAATAGGCGACACCGGGAAGACCCATCAACAGCCAGCTGGACATATCCGACGCTTCCGCGGAAAGGGCGGTGAACCAGGGGCCCACGTTCCTTCCTCCCAGGAAGTAGTCATCCGTTTTTTTCGTCTTGCGCATTGTGACGAACCCGATGATCAGCATCAACACCAGATAAATAATGAACGCCAATGCCGTCAAAAGATTTGTGTACGTCATCCCACAACCCCTCTTTCACTTTGCTAAGATGGTACCAGCATAGCGGAAACGAGGGGTTGGAGACAAGCGAAAATTGTGTCTATATTGTATATTTATGCAATAATATCGATACGACCACTCACTGATCGTACCGGATCTTCTGCCAAAGCGCGTTGTATTTGTCCAAATCGGCACCGAGATCCACGTATAGTTCGCTGTTGACGATGTCATCCGGTTGGAAATACGGCGTGGCGGTTTGGTATTGTCCCGCGTCGGTATTCACCGTGCTGGGATAGTTGAACGCGTCCAGGAACCGGGCGTACACCTTCGGGTCACAGAAGTAGTTGATGAACTGGTAGGCGTAGTCGATGTGCTTGGCGTCCTTGGGAATGACGAAGTTGTCGATGTAGCTGACACCCCCTTCCGGTGGAACAAAGAAATCGATGTCTCCCCACTGGTCTTCCGGCACTTCCTGGAATACGTTCTCCGCGTAGCAGTGGACGATGGTGAACTCCCCGCTGGCGAAACTCTTGCCGAAACTCTCCGAATCAAACTTGACCAGGTTGGGTTTCCACTGGGTGATGATCAGGTCGGCCGCTTCCTGCAACTGGGCGTCATCCGTCGTATTGGCGCTGTAGCCCAGGTATTTCAACGCGGCGCCCATCACCTCGCGCATGTCATCCAGCATGGACATCTTGCCCTTGTACCGGGTGTCGGCGAAGATCGACCAATCCCGCGCGTAATCCGTCACCTTTGTCTTGTTGACGGCGATCCCGCTGCCACCCGCGAAGTAGGGTACGCTGTACTGCATCTGGGGATCGTACTGGGCCATTTTGTTGATCTCCGGACGGATGTACTTCAGGTTGGGGATCTTGGAATGGTCAAGTTCATGAAGCATTCCCAGCTTGATCATGATGGAGACGTAGTCTTGGGAAGGAACGATCAGGTCATAGCCCTTCGCGCCGCCCCCCGCCTGGACCTTGGCGAACATCTCTTCGTTGGACGCGAAGTTGTCCACGATGACGGTGATGCCTGTTTCCTCTTTGAAGGATTGAAGGATTTCATCCGGAGTATAATAGGTCCAGTTGTATAGGTACAGTACCTTGTCTTCCTGGGTTTTGTGGCAACTGGTGAAAACCAGCACCACACCGATGAGAAGGACCAGCAGCAACGCTTGATGACGTTTCACGTTTCCCACCCCCTAAAACCTGCTTCGGAGTATACCAATTGCAACCAAAATGTAAAGTGGTTTTGGGCCTATTCCCTCATAAGCCGGAGATTATTTTCTCCGTATGGGGGAGTGTGCGCTTGGCTTTGCTCCATCCGCGTGATTTTCAAGATTTTTCCGCTCCCGAATGGAAGCGGAACCGACGAACAAGAGTGTAGCATATTACGAAGATTTGACCAACCGCCCTGAGATCAACCGGATGCGGCGACATTCTTCAGGAATCTGCGGAACACGAACGCCAGCAGCATCGTGCCGAGGATCATGACGAACGAAAGCGCGTTGATCACCGGGGAGACTCCGTAGCGGATCTGTGAGTAGACGTAGATGGGCAGCGTCCCCGATCCCGGTCCGCTGACAAAGAACGTGATGACGAAATCCTCAAGGCTCATCGTCACGCACATCAGGAACGCTGACATGATGCCGGGCATCAGCGACGGAATGGTGACCATCACCAGGGTCTGCACTTCGTTGGCTCCCAGGTCATGGGCCGCCTCGATGGTGCTGTAGTCGAACTCGTCCAGTCGTGCCGAGACCATCATGAACGCGAACGGAAGCTCGAAGGTGGTGTGGGCGATGAAGATCGTCACCATGCCGAGGTTCAGATGCACGGCGGAGAAAAAGATCAACATGGAGACGCCGATGATCACCTCCGGCAGAACCATCGGCAGATAGCTGATGGCGGTGATGTAGGTCTTTCCCTTGAACCGGTACCATTTGATGCCAATGGACGCCAGCGTTCCCAGAAGCGTCGCGGTGACGCTGCTGGCCAGGGCGATGATCACGCTGTTCTCAAACGCACGCCACAGCGGCTGGCTGCCGAACAGCAGCTTCTCGTACCAGACGATGGACGCGCCATGCCATTCCATCCCCTTGGTGCTGTTGAACGAAAAGAGCACGACGACAAACAGAGGGATGAACAGGAAGATGATCACCAGGCAAAGCATGGTGGTGCTGAACGAAAAATGCCTCTTGTTGGTGTAGGTGTGGTAGTTCATGACGCGCCTCCCTGATGGGTCTTGTGGTGTTCCGCCACGCTGTCCTCAAGCTCCGTCTGGGACGTGACGACCTTCTTCGACTGGGAAACCTGTTCCCTCGCTCCGGTGGTCAGCATCCAGAAGACGCCGATCAACGACAGGATGGTCAATACCATGGAGAAGGCCGAGGCAAGCGGCCAGTTTCTTGTCTTCGACACCTGGTCGACGATGATGTTTCCGATCATTGTGCTTTCCTTGCCACCGACGAGCAGCGGCACGGTGTACTCACCGAAGATCGGGATGAACGTGAAGATCAGGGAGGTGGTGATGCCGCTTTTGATGTTGGGCAGCAACACCAGGAACATTGACTGCGGTTTGGACGCCCCAAGATCCCTGGCGGCGTCAATCAACGAGAAGTCAAACTTGTCGATGGTGGTGAACAGGGGCAGAATGGCGAAGGGCAGATACATGTAGATCAACACGAGAATGACCGAACCGTTGTTGTAGATCATGTGGAGCGGCTGGGAGATCAGGTGGAGTTTGATCAGAATGTTGTTCAGAAATCCTTCGGTGGACAGCAGGCTGATCCACGCGTAGATGCGGATCAAGCTGTTGGTCCAGAACGGGATGATGATCAAGAACAGCAGGAGCGTCTGGTGCTTGCTCTTGGCCATGGCGTATCCGGTGGGAAGCGCCAGCGCCATGCAGAAGAACGTGGCCACGATGGTGATCCACAGTGTCCGGAGCAATACTTTGGCGAAGCTGGGATTGAACATCTGGCGGTACGCGGTGAGGGAAAACTTCCATTCCACGCCGCCGTACAGACCGCGTTTGAGAAAACTGTACAGGATGATGATGCCCAGCGGCACGGTGAAGAACAACGTGAACCACAGCCCCATCGGCCAGGCGTACGCCGTTCCTTTCAACTCTTCCTGGAACTGGTTCTTGCGTAACGGGCGGTTCATCGTTTCAGGTCCTTGATCAGATACCCGTCGGTAGCCGTCCAGTTGATGTACACATGATCCTTCCACTCAATTTCTGGACCGTCGTCCAGGAAGGTGGTGTGCTGCTTGAAGATCTTGAAGATCGGATGTTCTCCCGCGTCCAGCCGGACAAAGAATTTGGACTGGAAGCCGCTGTACACCGGCTCATCCACATATCCTTGGAAGCTGTTGACGCTCTGTCCGGGATGGACGGCAGGCGCTTCGCTGGTGATCCGGATCTTCTCCGGCCGGATGGTGAACGCCTCGTGGGCTCCCACCGGCTGGGGGTCGTAATCGGTGACGCTGACCTGCTGCCCCAGTTCGGGAATGTCCACCATGCACAGGTATTCATCCCCTTGTTTTTCGCAGGAGACGATGGTTCCTTCAAAGTAGTTGGTCTCCCCGATGAACTTGGAGACGAAACGGGTCGCCGGAGCCTCGTAGATTTCGTACGGGTTGCCGATCTGCAGCACCTGTCCCTGGTTCATTACGGCGATCCGATCACTGACGGAGAGCGCTTCGCTCTGGTCGTGGGTGACGTAGATGAACGTGATGCCCACCTGCTCATGCAGGTTGTCCAGGTCAATCAACAGACTCTGGCGGAGTTTGGCGTCCAACGCGGAAAGCGGTTCGTCCAAAAGGAGCACCTTCGGCTCGTTGATCAACGCGCGGGCGATGGCCACCCGTTGCTTCTGGCCGCCGGAGAGCATCGACGGTTTCTTGTCGATGTGTTGGTCCAGCTGTACCAGATGAATGTATTCACGCACCTTCTTGTCGATGGTTGCCTTGTCCAGTTTCTTCAGACGGAGCGGGAACGCGATGTTGTCATACACCGTAAGGTGGGGGAACAGCGCGTAGGTCTGGAAGACGGTATTGGATTGCCGTTTGTCCGGGGGGAGCGGCAACACGTCCTTGCCGTCGAACAAGACGTCTCCGGTATCCGGAGAATCGAATCCCGCAATGATGCGCAGCAGCGTCGTCTTGCCGCATCCCGAAGGCCCCAACAAGGAGAAGAACTCTCCTTTGTGAATCTGGATGGAGACGTTGTCCAGAGCTTTGAAATCCCCGTACGTCCGAGAGACGTTTTTGATGGTCACTTCCACGCCGTTCAATTTGGGTCGGTTACCCTCCTGCGTCATGAACAAATTGTATTTGGACTATGTTCTATTTAGGGGGTGTTGTCAATAAGATTGGAAGCTTTGTTCCCCTATCTCTTCACAATTCTTCATTTAACTTTTCTCGTGGCATTCAGTATGTTTTCTTCTGAGGAAGGTGAGACAAAGATGAAGAAAAGTGCGATTGTGAGTGTCGTGTTCGCGGGCGTGATGATCGTCGTGGGTTTTGCCTTGATGGTCGGCAGTCTCTGCTCGTATCAGTTCCGTCCGATCATGGGCGGGTACATGATGTCATACCGGGGCGGATTCGTCGGCTACCAGGTGCTGTTGATGATCTTTGCCGCGGCGCTGTTCGTCGGTGGCATTGGCTTGCTTTGTCTGTCCGGATACCTGTTCGCCAAATCTTCTTCCTGTGAGAAGAAAACGGTAGCGGAACCGGTCAAACCGGAAGTCGCCAAAACTCCGGAAGCCGAGAAGCCTGAAACGTCCACCACGTAAATACGATCACGAACAAACAACGGTGTCGCTTTTCCAACGGCACCGCTTTTTGTTTTTCCTTATCATGAAGGGATAAAAAAAACGCCGCCACGCGAAACGTAGCGGCATTTCTTCTCGCAGAAGGGTGGTTAGGCGATGTGCGCGCACTGCATCTTGGCAAGCCACTTTCCAATGGACTTTCCATAGTTGGCGTCATAGTCAAGGGCTACATCAAACGCGTTGTCGTGCTTCTTGCCATCCTTAGCCATGTAGAACCAGTGGTCGCACAGCTCGAAGAACACATCATCACGCTTCTGGCCAGGGAAACTGGCGCTGGTGGTGAAGGTCTCCATCGCTTCGCTGATCGGCAGGTATACATTCTCCATCCAGGAGAACGCCACCTCCGTCCAGCTCAGATCGCGCCCCAGCTGACGATCGAGAAAGTATTTATGTCCTTTCACCTGTTCGGTTAATCTGTCTGCATCCTCTTCCGTGAACATATCCGTATTCTTGATGATAAGTTCAATGTTTTCTTTCAGCTCTTTTTCGTTCTTTTCCATAAGCTGTATTCCTTTCTTCCTTTCTTTTTACGCCCTCAATGTACTGTAAATATGGAAGAAGTTCAATCAATCTTTGCTATTTTATTTGAAGTGTTCCGCTCAGTAATTGTATTTTAACGTACTTATGAGGGAAGTATCGAAAATATATGAAAAAACTTTGAACACACCTTGTACATCAGAGGTAAGCGTGCCGGTGGGAGAAAAATGCATGGACGTAATCATGGAAGCCCTTGCTGTCCAACACATCCGCCATGGCGTACCGCATCCGGAAGGTGAGCAGGCGGGGACGGGAGACCACGTACACCGGCTCCCAGCGGGTGGGGGCGTACTCAGCTTTGGCGTTTTTCAGGGATTGGAAGCCATAGACCCGATTCATATGTCGGTACAGATACCGGCATTCCCACTGGAATCCTTTCCGTTTCCATGGTTCGTGGACATCCGCCAGCGGAGCGATGCCAAGACTTGCCGTCGTATGTCCTTCTTCTCGGAACTTGGCGAATGCCTGGGTGATGACCAGTTGGATGGCGCCATACACGGCGTCAGGACGCCTGCGGGTCACATCAGCCATGTAAGCCGTCCCGCCACGGTAGGGGAGAAAGACAACGAACGCTTCAATCCGCCCATCCGGCGCCTGGGCGTACAGGTACCGTTTGTCAGTGGGATTGTCAAAGCCCACATCCCCGAGGGCGAATTGGAGCCGGGATGTTTGCTTGCCGGAAAACCACCGGTTGGTGATCGCTTCGAATTCCTGCTCGATGAAAGGGTTTCTCCCCTGGGTTGGAACGTATTCCTTCACCACCAGCCCCGCTTTCTTTGCGTGGTTCACCGCGGCGCGGAGTTTTGCCGCTTTGCCGCCACGGAGGTTCCATGTGGTGAGATCGAACACCGCTTCCTCGCCAATGGAGGCGATGCCGAACCCACAGGCGCGGTAGACGGAAAGGAACCGTTCTCCGGGAAACAACAGCACCAGCCGGTACCGATGCCGCGCCGCGTAGCGTTTGATTTCATTGAGAAACGATGGCATCATTTCGGGAGGACAGATGGGGTCGGCGCAGACGATCATCACGCCATGGGAGAGGGCATACGCCGCCACGCCTTCCCCGTTTTGGGAGAAGAACCACTGTTTGTCCGGTTCCAACGCGAGATACGCCATGGAGTTCCACGCGTAGTTCCGGACCAGGCTCCATACGCGTTCCCTGTCTTCCATATCTTCATCGTACTCAAAAGGAAAAAATGAAGCTTGTACGCCATTTCCATTGGCGTCCGGTTTCTTTCCGTTTTACGGCTTGAATGAGGAATAAAAAACCGTTATAACTGACATGCAATACTTTTTCGTTTTATTGCTCGTGCCTGTAGCTCAGTTGGATAGAGCACCTGCCTTCTAAGCAGGGTGTCGAAGGTTCGAACCCCTCCAGGCATAACCAAGCCGTTCCGCAAGGGACGGCTTTTCTATGGTTCCTTGACGCCGCTCTGGCTGAGCACCATGCTCCGATACCGTCCTGGGGCCACCAACAGCGACGCGTGGGTTCCCTGTTGGACGATGCGGCCTCCGTCGATGACAAAGATCCAGTCGGCGTCCCGGATGGTGGAAAGACGATGGGCGATCAAAAAGGTCGTCCGGTGTTCCATCAGCCCGATCATGGCATGTTGGATCTCTTTCTCCGTCCGGGTGTCCACCGAACTGGTCGCTTCGTCAAGGATCAACAGGGAGGAGGGGCGGAGCGCGGCGCGGGCGATGGCCAGTTGCTGCCGTTGTCCTTCGCTCAAGCGGTCGGCGTTTCCCTGGATGACCGTCTCATATCCTTCCGGCAACATGGTGATGAACGCGTCGGCGTGGGCCAGTTCAGCCGCGGCGCGCACCTCGTCCATGGTTGCCTCCGGTTTTGCGTACCGGATGTTGTCGGCGATGGTACCGGTGAACAGGCAGGTATCCTGCAACACGACGGAGATGTTCTTGTGCAGATCCTCCCTCCGGTACCTCCGGATGTCCTCACCGTCGATCAAAACGGAACCGGAGTCGCAATCATAGGCCCGGGAGATCAGATTGACAATGGTCGTTTTCCCTGAACCGGTCTCTCCGACCAACGCGACATGAGCTCCAGGCTGTACATGGAACGAAATGTCATGGAGAATTTTCCGCTTGCCGTCATAGGAAAAACAGACGTGCTGGAACGTCACCTCTCCGGAGAGGGTTTGTGCCGCGACGGCGTCTTTGGTATCCGGCTCTTCCTCGTCGGCGTCCAGCACCTCGAATACCCGTTCCGCTCCCGCCAGCGCCGACTGGATGGTGTTGAACAGACCGGCCACCTGGTTCAGCGGGGAAGCGAAGTGTTTGGCGTAGCTGAGAAACGAGACGACTACGCCGATGGACACCAGGCTTTGCGCGGAAAGGAGTCCTCCGACAATGGCGATGACGGAGAAGGTAAGGTTGTTGATCACGTTCATCATCGGCATCATGAAGCCTGAGTGGATCTGCGCCTTCGTTCCGTACGTCTTCAGCTTTTGGTTCTCCTGGTCGAACCGGTCCAACACATCCTGTTCCTTTCCGAACGCTTTGACCATCGTCAGTTGCTGGATGTGTTCCTCGATGATGCCGCCAATGGCCCCCAAGGAGCGTTGCTGGCCCAAGAAATTCTTCGCGCTTCGTTTGGCGATGATCCGGGTGAGGATGACCACCAGCGGCACGCTGCCCAGGACGCAGAGGGTCAGCGTCAGGTTCAGGGACGCCATGGCAATCAACGAAAAGAGCAAGGTGAACAGGCTTGCGGAAAGCTGAGTGGCTGACTGGGCGATGGTAAGGCTGATCATATCCACATCGCTGGTCAGCCTGCTCATCGTGTCCCCTCTGCTGTGGGTGTCGTAGTAGATGACGGGCAGATGCTGCATCTTGGCGAAGAACGCCTGCCGGAGACGGTGCACCAAGTGCTGGGAAATCTTCAGGACAATCAACGCGCTTTGACGGGAGGATATCCAGTTGGCAAGGTGGAGGACCACCAAGGCGGACAGGAGCCCGCAAAGCCGACGGGTGTCCACCGTTCGTGCCGTCAGGGAGAACAGGTCGAATACCTTGCCGACAAACAGCGGTATGATGACACCCACTCCTGCGGAAAGCGTGGTGAGCACCATGGCGACGAACACCCCGCCACGGAATTCCATGAACAAGGAAAACAGCCGGCGGGCCGTCTGTCTGCCGTGCTTTGGTTTTTCTTTGGGGGCGAACCGCGCAGGTCCTCCAACTTTTGGCCCTCCCATCCGGGGCAGTTCAACGGTCGCCATACAGCCCTCCGTTCTGCGTCTGCCAGATATCCTGGTATACCGGACAGGAAGCAAGCAGTTGCGCGTGGCTTCCCAAGCCCATCTGTTTTCCGTTTTCCAGTACCAATATCCGTTCGGCGCTGATGGCCGTGGAGCACCGTTGGGTGATCAACAGGGTGGTGGGGCGGGGGGAACGGGACAGAAGCGCCTGCTGCACCCGCGTGGCGGTCAACGCGTCCAACGCGCTGGTCGCGTCATCCAGAATCAGAATCGGGGTGTTCCGAAGGATGGCGCGGATGATGGCGATCCGTTGCTTTTGTCCTCCGGACAGGTTGGCGCCTCCGGCGTCAATCCTTCCTTCCAGTCCTCCGGGAATATCGTACAGGAAGGCCGCGTCGGCGATATCAATCGCATCCTTGACCGCGTCATCCGTCGCCTGAGGCGCGCCCCAGGTCAGGTTTTCCCGTACCGTTCCGGTAAACAATGAGGGTTTTTGTGGTACCAGCGAGATGGCATGCCGCACTTCGTCGGTCCCGTACGCGGAAATGGGATTGCCATCCAGCTGCAACATCCCATCCTTCACTTCATACATCCGCAGGAGCAACCAGGCAAGCGTGGATTTTCCACTGCCCGTCGGACCGATGACCGCCAGGCTTGCGCCGGGTTCCAAGTGGAACGTGATGTCATCCAATGCCATCGTCCCGCTTCCCTCCGGGTAGGAGAAATCCAGATGATTGCAAGTGATCGCCCCATGGATCACCTTTCCCATATGGATCGTGGAAACGTCATCCGGAGCCTGCATCACTTCATCAATCCGTTCCAGCGACGCCTTGGTTCGTACGAAGATGTTGAAGATGTTGGTGATCATCAACAGGGAGGAAAGCATCTGCGCCATGTAGATGGTGAATGCCGAGATGTCTCCGGCATTGGTCATGCTGAGGGAAAACAAACGGGATCCCCAGAAGAGGACAAGTACGGTGCCAAGCCCGACGATCAGGGTGAGAAGCGGGGAGAGGAGCGTGACGGGGCGTTGCGCCTGCACCGCCGTGGTGCGGAGCGCGTCGTTGTCTGTTCCGAATTTTCGTTGTTCTTCCTTTTCTGTACCGAACGCCTTGACCAGCCGGATGCCCAGAAGGTACTCCTCCACACGGGTGTTCAGGTGGTCCATGGCTTGTTGCAGGAGCCGGAATCGGGGATAGCTGGTCCGCATGCACTGGATGATCAAAAAGGTGACCAGCGCCACGACGGCGTAGATGATCAACGAAAGGCGCCAGGAAAGCAACGTGGCCAGAATGATGCTGCCCAGGCAGGTGACCGGCGCCTTGATGAACACCCGCATGGTTCCATTAACCATCTGGGTCACCTGCGTCACGTCTCCCGTCATCCGGGTGATCAACGATCCCGGTTGGATGTGGTCGGCGCTTTCCGTGGAAAGGGACAACGTTTTCTTGAACAGGTCATGGCGAAGATCAGCGCCGAAACTCTGGCTGACTTTTCCGGCGAGAACATTCCGTAGGGTGGCGAAGATCGCGCCGAACGCCGTGGCCAACAACATCAGGCGGCCCCAATGCCATACCTCGGGCAACGATTGCTGCTGGATGCCGTAATCGATGATCCTGGCCATAAACGTCGGGCAAAGAAGATCACACACCGCTTCCAGCGCGACACAGAGCACCGCGACCAGAAATTGGGTGCGGTACGTAGGAAAATACCGTCTGAAGATATCCATGCTTCGCCGCCTGGCACAGTATAGCACCCACGTTCGTTCGGGGGAACAGGGAAGGAAGATACGCATGAAAACCGGGATCTCCGCTTCCCAATGGGTCCCATTCCCTCGGTGGACAGGAAACATCTTCTTGGACCGTACTATCAACACATTTGTTTTGTTATCAAAGGGATTTCACGCACCAAGCAGAGCAACGGTATGCAAGGCTTGAAGCATGAATGGTTCCTGCGTATGATTTTATCAAAGAGGTTTGATATGGCAAGGCGATCCCCTTTTTCTTCTGAGCTCATGCGGAACGTGGTGTTTTCTGTGGATGGAAGGACCCTTTCCTGGGCAATGGAATTCCGGTCAAGAGACGAGCGTTCTGAACCAAGGTTTTTCTTGGTCAATGACCTGGGGGATTCCGCGTCGGTCGGATTCAAAAAGAAGTTGATCTACAACCAGCAGATTCCCGGTTCGAAAGAGGTAATCTCCCGGTGGATCGGAGATTTTACCGATATAGAACTCTTTTCCTTGAAAAAGGTACTGGATGCCAACTTTGTCATGATCGTGGTCGATGCCGCCAATGAGGTCCATGGGACGATCACCATGAAGGATCTGTTTTCCCCGAACGGAATGTACCAGCGCCTGCTTGTCTGCCAGATGAGTGAAACAAGACGGCAGGAGTTATATGACGCAATCCACGGACTCCTTGCGCCATAATTGCATGCAATGAAAGAACCATGCAGGATAGGATACAGAAAAGACGGCAACTCCGCTTTCCCATGGGTCCGATTCCCTCTATGGAAAT
>Ga0172377_10006200_pt1 | contig 12302 bp, 8 predicted proteins | sample Pumphouse3metaG_FD_119749 | JGI IMG/M metagenome (GOLD analysis project Ga0172377, IMG submission 119749) | Leachate microbial communities from a municipal landfill in Southern Ontario, Canada - Pumphouse #3 metaG | ecosystem: Engineered > Solid waste > Landfill > Unclassified | place: Canada... | reverse complement strand
CAGGCCAGACGCCCGGACAAGACTTGCCCGATGACCAGCGATGAAATCAATAGGTCCGTCGGAAGCTATATTCTCCGCTCTGTCCCGGAATCCAAAGTCGATGTCCATGAGCCGGAGCTTCTCATCCAGGCTATGGTCAGGCTGGAAGCCGTCTATGTCTACGGAGTCAAGGACAAGGGACTTGGCGGTTATCCTCTTGGTATCGCTGGCAAGGCTCTCCATATGATCAGCGGCGGGATCGACAGCCCGGTCGCTGCCTTTATGATGATGAAGAGAGGCGTGAAGTGCGAGATGATCCACTTCGCTGCCCCGCCTTATACTTCCGACCGTGTCATCGACAAGATCCATGACCTCCTCCATGTTCTCAACCAGTACCAGCCGGACATCAAGCTTTACGTAGTTCCGTTCACGGACCTCGAGAAGAAGATCTACGAGATCGCCGGCCCAAGCTACTGCGTTACCGTCATGAGAAGGATGATGCTGAGAGTTGCCGAAGGGATTGCTTACCCCCACAACGATCTTGTCCTCTCCTCGGGAGAGAGCATCGGACAGGTGGCAAGCCAGACCCTTCCCTCCATCAAGACCATCGGAAGAGTAGCTACCATGCAGGAAATCCGTCCTCTTGCCTGCATCGACAAAGCCGATATCATCGATATGGCCAAGAGGATCGGTACTTTCGATATCTCCATCCGTCCTTACGAGGACTGCTGCACGATCTTCGCTCTCAAGGATCCGGTTACGCATCCGGATATTGAGAAGGTGGAAGAGATCGAAGGCAAGTGGGACTACAAGACGATGGTGAGGGACTGCATCCGGAATACGAAGGCCGAACATATCACGGATAAGGATACGCTCGAAGAAGAACTGTAAAGGTCTGTTTCGCTGATGTGAGCAAAGGAGATTCCTATGGAACGGAAGGAAATAAAGAAACAAAGTCGTATTTCCATGAAGTATTCGTACTGGCTTGGCGTTCTCGTCTCCCTTGTCGGAGTCCTGACGCTTTCCAGCACTTTCGGAAGCCTTACGGACCTTCTTTCCGATAAGACCGGCTTTTCTTCCTCCACCTTCCTCCTTTCCATCATCCGGTTCTATGTTCCTCAGTTCCTTGCCGGAACAGACCCTAATACGGAGATCCTTCTTTTCTTCTTCAAGGCGATGATCAACCTTGTTGCCGGGTCCTTGGCTCTTCCCCTTTACCTCGCATCCCGTGCCTACAGTACGATCAATTCCCGGAACGAAGTCGTCTTCATCTGCTTCGGCGTCCTCCTCTTCCTCCTCTTCCTCGCTTTCTTCGTCTATCCTCTCCGTGTCGGAACCAAGAAGTATTACCTGGACCGGGAAAAGGACCAGAAAGGAAAAGGCAATGCCGTCCTTTATTCCTTCTCCTCTTCCTACTACATCAACATCGTAAGGACGATGATCCTGAAGGAATTCCTTCTCTCCCTTGCCTCCCTTACGGTTGTCGGAGGCCTCATCCTATCCTACGGCTTCTACTTTACGGAGACGATTCTTGCCGACAACCCGACGATGAAGGCCAGGGATGTGCTGAAGACCAGCTGGAAGCTTACCAAAGGCAGGAAATGGTCTCTGTTTATCGTCGACTGCTCCTTCCTGGGCTGGGATCTTCTCTCCCTTATCACGTTCAGACTTGTCGGTGTCCTTTACGTTTCCCCGTACAGGGATATCTTCTTCATGAAGCTCTATCTCCGGCTGAAGGAGGAAGAGACGAAGAAGGATCCTGCTCTTGCCGCTTCCTATGCAAGGATCAACGAGAAAGCCAAGAAGGAGCTTCTGGTCCAGTCCAGCATCCCCTTCGATCAGGACTACCCGCTTCTCGATATCGTACTGATGTTCTTCCTGATCTCCATGATCGGCTGGGTCTGGGAAGTCTCCCTGCATCTTTGCACGGACCACGAATTCGTGAACAGGGGTACTATGTACGGACCCTGGCTTCCGATCTACGGGACAGGAGGAGTCCTGGTGCTCCTCTCTCTGAAGAAGCTGAGGCGTTATCCGTGGCTGACCTTTATTGTCGGCATCGTCTTATGCCTCAGCGTCGAGTACCTGACTTCCTATGTCCTTGAGAAATGGAGAGGAATCCGGTACTGGGATTATTCGGACTATCCGATGAACCTTGACGGAAGGATCTGCCTTGCCGGAGGGCTTGTATTCGGTGCTGCCTGCGTCGGCATGGTCTACTTCATAGCCCCTCTCTTCGAAAGGGTCCTGAAGCCGATCCCGATCAGAATAAAAAGAACCGCAGCGATCGTGCTTGCGGTTCTGTTCTGCGTGGATCTTGTCTTCTCCAACGTCTTCCCCCGTCAGGGGCCTGGCATCACTACAGCAGGGATGCTCCTGTAGCAAGAAGGGACAGAAGCTCTCCGGAGGAGCTGGAATCCTTCGGGATCAGGCTGCTGTAGTACTGGAGGAGGATATAAGCCTCCAAAGGATAGAGAACCAGGGATATCACGAGGGAGACGATGCCGAGGATGAAACCGATCCTGGCATAGGAATCGACTTTCCGTTCTTTGTTTCCGAGGATGATGGCAACGACCCCGATGATCGGATCCTGGAGCAAGGAAAGAACCCCCAGAATCAAAGCCAGGAGCGCTGTATTGGAATGGAACGACCGGTCCCGGTCGTTCCTTTTTCTTTCTTTCCGGTAACGGTCTTCTTCTCTCTGTGCCTCCTTCGCTTCTTTCCCCCCGCAGTCATAGCCGCAGTTAGGACAGAATCTCTCGTCCTGGTTTAAGGCATGTCCGCATTTCGGACAGAATCTAGCTTGGTCCATGGTAGCCTCCTTATGAGGAATAATGTTAGGATAAAGAAAAAGAAAAGAAAAGAGAAGGGGTAATTTCTTATTGCAGGGAATCCAGTACTTCTGTCATCTTTGTAGGAAGGTAAAGCCGGGAGAGGGAAAGGATGTCTTTCGGGATTTCCGGATAGAAGGCGGAAGCAATGGAGCAGCTGATGGCTCCTAACGTATCGCTGTCTCCTCCTACTACCTGGGTTAGCCTCAGGCAGTCCTCGAAGGACTTCGAGATCAGGAAGATATAGATAGCGACCGGAACCGTCCCCTGCGCGGATTCATCGAATCCGTATTCCTCTTTGAGGTAATCCAGGGAAAAAGAGAGAGGATAGTCCTTCAAGGCGACTTTCCTCAGGAAGTCCTTGCCTTTCCCGTGCAAGGCATAGTAGATCAGGGAACTTATGACTCTGGCTCCCTTCATCCCTTCTGGATGGTTGTGGGTTATCTCTGTCACCTTATCCGAAAGAGCGACGGTTTCTTCTATCGAAGAAGAAAGATAGCCGACAGGGGATATCCGCATGGCTGCTCCGTTCCCGTAGGAACGGTATGGCTTTGCAAGGGGGTTAGTCAACCATTCCCGGAAACGGAAACCGTATCCGGCATCCGGATACTTCCTTCCCCATTCCCTCAAGGTAGCGGAAATGTCTTTCTTGTTCTCTAAGGCATCCAGGACTGCTACAGTCATCACGCTGTCGTCTGTGAAATGGCATCTAGGGGTGAACAAAGGAAATTCGTATTCCGGCTTCTCGTCCTGGAATTCATAGCGGGAACCGACGATATCCCCGATTACCGCACCATAAATCCTTCTGTTATTTTCCATATCTTTATTGTAGAGAATTCTATGGGGTAACAACAGGGGCAGAAATATCCAGATGCGTGCTGTCGATCACGGTTCCGTTGATGGTGAAGGTATATCCGTCCTCATTCTTCGTTACATGGACTACCGTTGCCGAAGAGGAAGGCGAATAGGTAATCGTATATCCCCCGATAGTAAAGACGTGCTGGCTGTCGGCAGTGGCTTCCAGGAGATAGTCTGCTCCGACAGTTCCGGAAGTGACATCGTAGTACAGCTCCAGGATTGTCGTCGTCCCGGAGAAGGCAGGCATATCCAAGGCTAGGAACTGTTCTTCCGTCAGAGAGACAAGGCTTCCGGAGGAATTCCTGGCATAGATAGTCCATTTGTCCGTTGTCGCCACCCATCTGCTGTCGCTGTAGAGGTAATAGCTTATGGATGCGGAAGTCGTCGTTCCGTCAGAAACCTCTGTCTTGATTAGTTTCCTGTAAGTACCGTTGGAAGGGAGGTATTCCAGATACGTGAGACGGGAGATAGTGGTTACCTTTCCGCCGGCTAAGGCGACCGGAGTCAGCGTGTCTTCCCTTACCTTTGCCGGCAGGGAGGAGGGAGCATAGCGGGCCTCGAACGAAGAGGAGGTAATGCTGGTTTCGCTTGGGGTAAGGGTAACATCAGAAGAGGAGCGGTTGAGGGACAAGGAACCATGGAATCCTTCCTTCACGGAAACATCCACGGAATCGTTAGGATCGGCTTTTCCTGTACCGTTTGTAATAGCAACACCCTTCGGGTACTGATAAGAGTTGCTAGCCCGTGTTATCTTTTCGTTTACCGAAGTTCTCTTAACGTTGTTCAGCGTGGTGGTAAGTTCTCCACCGATATCCAGATATAACAAATAGGCGCCGACTCCGTCTTCGACGCTTCCCAACGCAAACTCTCCGTCATCCAGCGGAATCTCGAAGTAGTAGACGGCATTGGAGGTAAGGCTAGAATGGGCTCCCATCTGGGAAGCGTCGAAGATCTTGTCGTTGTAGCTGGAATCCTTATCGGTCTGGCTGCTTCCGGCGACATGGGCTGTCGTTGTTCCTTTATCCGTCTTATGGAGAACGCTCTGCCCGTCTTCCAAGGTATAGCTGTAGATATACGGGATGGAGTAGCTGATGTTTTCCTGCTCGTCTTCGTATTTGTACTGATAGGAGTGGGATAAATCTCCGTCGCTCCAGACTTCCTTAATATGAAGGATCTTCGTTACGGCGTTCGGGTTCGTTTCCGATCCGTCCCTAAGGATCTGGTTTACGGAAAGGAAGGCATTGTTGTCCCCGGAATAGGTACTGCTGTAGTAGGTTCCGGCAAAGACGCTGAGGATGCTCTTTCCGTCCTTGCGGTAAAGATCCACGGAGTCCTGAGGAACTTCTGCATCCGTTAGGATGCTTTGGTTCTTGACCTTGAAGTAATCGACATCCGCTACCTTGGTAGACGATATCTTTCCCGGCATGAAATGAAGCCCGTAAAGATTTCCGTCGTATCCTCCTTTAGCAAGGAGAGTCTCGAAATTGGTTTTGGAATCGTCGTATTTGTAGAAGCTGTTGGAGGTTCCGATTTCGGAATCCGTTCCGTCTACTCCTATTGTTCTTGCCGAAGTGACTTTTCCTGCTGAACTGATTCCGGAAGTAAGAGCGGAGCTGGCATTGCTCCTCTTGGCAATACGGAGATCGCCTAAGCCCTCGTAGGTGGTAATTGAACCATCCGCACCAGTGCTTGATTTATAGTTTCCGCCTGCTGTTATATAACCGGTATTGTCATCGGCCGGGATGCCCGGCACACTGGAATCAGCATCTACGATCGGGAAGTAGGTTGGATTCATAGTAAGGTTGACGGCACCCCATACCGGGCTTCCGCTTGCGGCAACGAGTTTGATATCCGAACTCATGGTTACGGAGGCAAGGCCTTCGTCTGTGGCACCTACTCCGGAAGCTAATAGAGATGTCGCATCAATGTCGATATGATAATTCGAACCGGAAGAAAGAGTGGTGTTATAAGCAGCGTTTGTTCCGGATAACGATCTCTGGAAAAAGCCGGCAGTCTGGGTTCCTCTTTCGGCCATTGTCAGGGTGCTTCCGTCTTCTGTATAGAGATATTTTTCCGGGTGGCCTTCCAAATAGACGTAGTTATCGGAATCCGCATGGAAAACGCAGCCCTTGGAAATAGGACCATTGCTTGAGCCAGGAACATTGGTACTAGAAGAACGTTTGATTATGGTATTGGAATCTTCCGGTTCGTTGCAGACATGGCCTTTAGTCCAGCTTCCTCCTATCGTGAAGGAATCGAGGCTTTGAACCGCTCCCCAGTTAGGAGTGCCGAGGTCCCAATGGATGAGGTAATAAGTCGTGGTTGTGCTTCCATTTGTATAGGTGGCGCTGTAATGGTAAACACCAGTGGTGTCCGTATCAGTTTTAGTCCATCCTGTATGACGGATTTTCGAATCAACAGATAGGTTGTTGTATTTGCTCGGGTTGATATTGATATAGATGTTCTTCCCGTTTGTATCTACGGTGTAGATGTTATCGCCTACATCGCACCAATAGGTATTTGCGTCGTTGTAGGAGTTGACGATTAACCCATTAGAAACGACCATGTTTCCACTTCCGCTGCTTCTCTGGAAAAGTGAACCGATAGCAGAAACAACTGCGTTTTCCTTGAATGTTTGGGCTCCGGTAAGGCATACCGTGTCTTCCGGTCCTCCGATGATGAAGTTGTATTCCGCTGTTGTCCGATCTACGTCACTTACACTGGTCGTGACCTGCGTAGTCGAAAAATGGCAGTCTGAATAACCTTCTGCGCTATATGTGATGACATTATAAGTATAGAGCCCTGTTCCGCTCGTCCAGGTTATGTACCTAAGCGTATTGGCCTCATCAGCAGAACTTTCAGCTTGCTTTGCACTCAAGGAGTTATAGATATCCTTGATGCTGATGTAATCTCCGGTAATTGTCGTATCCTCTCCGCCTCCGCCGTTCGGATTGTAATTATCGGTGGAGGTTTCCGGAGTAAAGACCTTTTCGATGTCTTCCTCGACTCCGCTGACATAGTTGGTTGTAGCCTGACCAACAACGGCATAATCCGAAAGATTGCTTGTAAAGGCGCTTCCGGCATCATGGCCAAGGGCAACAGCACCTTCGGCGGTCTTGATAGTAGCGTTGGGTCCGGTCGTATCTCCGCTTGCCTTCATGACCTTGACATTGGAAAGAGTGCCGTTCACATATCCGGCCGCAACACCGACCAAGGTCTGGGAAGTGACGGAATCAATTGTAGCGTTCTCCAGAACGACATTGGAGACGGAGTTTGCCGCGGAGCTGTAAGTATAGTCACCTAGGGTTCCGGTAGAACCTTCCGAAGAATCTGTTTCGGAGCCTGTTGTTCCGATGACGCCGAAGAAACCGATAATTTTTGCATTGGCAAGCAAATCAGAAGCGCTTGCGATATAGGGGTGATACTTGAACTGAGAGAATTCATTTGTGGTTGTGACGTTCTTTATGGAATTCCCGTTTCCTTCGAAATGCCCGATAAAAGGATACTGGGATGTTCCAATCGGAGGAATAGCTGTATAGCCGCTCATGTCTATATCTTGCTTAAGTGTAAAATAATAAGTTTTCAGGCTTGTTCCAGAGGTAACGGATCTATTGAAATTACCAAGATATTGAAGCCAGGAAAGGTTATATAAATTATTCGGATAAGAGATTCCGTAAGGATTTGTTTCACTTCCATCACCACCATCAAAATAAGCATTTCGGGTGGCTGCACTAACCTGAGGGGTAATATCATTCCCGGAAGTAAACCAGGAAGCAGACGAAACTGCACAGCACAACATGAAGGCTGTTGCAGTAATTCCTGTTAAAACGATTACTTTCTGTTTATTGGACATAATTGGATAAACTCTTTACTCCACTTTGTTTCCAAAAAAAGGCAAATTCTTGGACACTAAAGACATATTCTTGAAATACTATGTTATTTTATTACCGACCTAATTAAACCTCACTAGTTTGCATCATCAAAAATTAAGTAAACAATTTACTTAAATTAATTTAATTAAAGCGTTTCGATAACGTTTTCGTCTTATTCTGCTATATGTTTGGTTTTCGCTCGTTTTCCTACTACCCTTAAAATTTCGAAATTGAAAGCGGTTTCCGTTTTTTTATAAATTAGCGGTTTTTTCTCACTTTCCTGTAGAATGAATAAAATTGGGAGGAATCAAAATGAAACCTTTTGTTCTTATTACAGGTGCCTCAAGCGGAATAGGAAGAAAGACAGCCGATATTTTTGCTTCTCATTCTTTTCCTCTTTTCCTTATTGCAAGGAACCAGGACAAGCTATTACAAGCAAAGAAGGAAATCTGCTCTTCTTATCCTTCTTTGCCGGTGGAAGTCTTTTCCGTTGATCTTCTGGAGGATAAAGGACCTCAATCCGTTTATGAGAAAACACTGCAGCTTCCTCTTCCGGTCGGTGTTCTTATAAACTGTGCCGGAATCGGAAACGGAGAAGACTTTGCTACCTCCTGCTTCCCGAAGCAGGAGGAAGTCATCTGTCTTGACTGCATCGCTCTTGCTTCCCTCTGCCGTCTTTTCCTCCCCTCCATGCTGGAAAGAGGGGAAGGGACTATCCTTAACGTTGCCTCCACAGCCGGTTTCTCTCCCGTTCCACCCCGCCCTGTCTACTCGGCATCCAAGGCATTCGTTCTTTCCTTCTCCCAGTCTTTGTATGAAGACTACCGGAAAAGAGGAGTAAAGACTATTGCTATCCTTCCGGGAGCTACGAAGACGGACTTCTTCGCCCATTCCGGATACCAGCTGGACGGGAAGAAGATGATTCCCCCGGAGAAAGTGGCAAAGGCCATATACTCTTCCTATCTCCATCCAAGAGCTGTTGTTTCCGTAGGTGCAAAGGCAAAGATCCTGGGTGTCCTAAGCCGGCTTCTTCCTCGAAGCCTGGTCAGGAAGGCAGCCGCTTTCGGCGGAAAACAGAAATAGAAAAAGGGGCTTGTCAGAACATTCGTTTCTGGTAAGCCCCTTTTCCGTTACTTGATTTCGAAGCTGTAGGAGAAGGAATATTCCTGATGGGCAGGAAGAGTAAGGATGCTCTTCTTCTCCCTCAGGTCCTTGTTTCCTCCTACGAAGTCCGGAAGAGAATACCATTCCTCGATAGCGACATAGTCGCCCCATTTCGGATCGCTCCAGAGCACAAGGTATGGAGCATGGCCCTTATAGAAACGGATCCTGCTTCCGTCCGTCTTCTCCAAGGTGAACTCCTTCACCTTGGGAAGGTGCAGGATAACAGTCGGATGTTCCCGGAAAAGTTCCTTTGTCAGGTCGATATGATCGGAAGTCGTCGTTACTTCCTTTCCGTTCATGAAATGGTATTCCGGCTCCATATCTTCCCGGACAAGGGAAAGACGGTGGTCGAAGACGATCCTGTTTCCGGAGATATCGAATTCTCCTTCCTTCCTCTCCCCGGGGAGACGGAACGCCGGATGGCATCCGCAGCCGAAGGGCATATCCTCTTTTCCTTTGTTGAAGATATGGTACTGTACCGTGACCTTCTTTCCCCAGATAGAGTAGTTGCTGTAGCAGTCAAACGGATACGGATACTGCTTCAGGGTCTCTTTATCGGATTCGAAGTAGCAGCTGATGGATCCGTCATTCTCCTTCTTCAGGTTTCCTTCCATGTAACGGACAAGTCCATGGTTCTTCATGGCATAGCTCTTCCCGCCGATCACATACGTTCCTTCCAGAAGCCTTCCGACAAACGGAAACATGAACACGTCCTGGCCCTGCCAGGATTCCTTGAGCGGCTGGTAAAGCAGCTCCTTGTTCTTCTCCTTGTCATAGACCGAAGTCAGGCTTCCGCCTTTGGGCGTCACCGAAAGCTTCAAGAATTCATTCTCAATCTCCATAAACCCCTCCTGATTGTTTGCCTTATTATAGGGTCAGATGCTTTCTTTTTTAAAGGGGAAAATGTTTTCCCTAAAGGAAAATGGACTTTTCCGGTATGGAAATAGCTTTCTTTTTGTTTTGGATTACTTTTCTATTTAGAAGCATTAAACTAGACCAACGTATGGCGAGGTAGGTAAAGACATGGAAGCAAGAAAGAAGAAACAGCTGTTTGCAGAGATGGATCTGACCAGCGGGAATCTCTTCTGGAAGATTCCGCTTCTTGCACTTCCGATGGCTGTTACCACGATCCTGCAGCTTCTCTATACGACCGTCGACCTTTATACGGTCTCCCATTTCGGCGGCGGAAGCAATTCCATGTCCGCGATCGGATCCAATACCCCTCTCATCAACCTGATCATCAACACCTTTGTCGGACTGTCCTTAGGAGCGAACGTTGCAATCGGAAATGCCAGAGGCAGGAACGACCGGCTTTTTGCGAAGAAGGTCCTTTCCTCTTCCTTGCTTCTGGCACTGATCACCGGGCTTCTGGTCGGTATTTCCGGTTTTTTCCTTTCTCCGTATCTGCTGAAGATGATGCAGACTCCGGAGGTGATCCTTTCTGCTTCCGCCTCCTATCTGAAGATCTATTTCCTCGGGCTTCCCTTTTTGATGATCTACAACTATGCTGCCCAGATGCTGAGAGGCCTTGGCGACTCCAGGACTCCTCTTCTGGCTTTGATCCTCTCCGGGATCATCAACATCATCCTGGATTCCCTCTTCGTGATTGTCGGGAAGATGGATGTAGAGGGAGTTGCCCTGGCGACAGTTGTTTCGGAGATTATCTCCTCCCTTTTCCTGGTTCTCTGGTTTATCTTCCATAGGTCCGGTTTCGTCTCCTTGGACCTCAAGGAGTTGAAACCGGACAGGAAGGCTATGGCGGAGGTCCTGAGGATCGGAATACCATCCGGTATCGAGCATCTGGCCTTTGATATCCCCAACGTCCTCATCCAGTCTTCCCTCTATACCATCACGGACTATGTCCTGGAGGGAGAGAACATCTCCGTTGCGGAGATTGTGGCAGGATCCAGTTCCAGCGCCCAGCTAGAGGGATATGTCTTCAGCATCATGGATGCCTTTGCCGGAGCCTGCGTATCCTTCGTCGGGCAGAATTTCGGAGCGAAGAAGGAAGGCAATATCCGGAAAGTCTATTGGTACTGCCAGTTCTGGATGCTCTTCTTCTGGCTTCTTGATACTTTGCTATCCTTTTTCTTTCCGTTCCAGCTTCTCGGGATCTTCCTTACGGACGGGGACGGGATCGATGTAGGCCATGCCCTTCTTGCCGGAAAGGAACGTCTCTATATCATGATCCTGACTTATGCCTTGGACGGAATCATGTGCATCAACGGGCAGTACCTGAGAGGAATGAAGCATTCCGGAGTTCCGGCCCTGCTTACTCTTTTCGGAGTTACCGGATCCAGGATCCTTTTCCTTCTGGTCTTCTTCCCGAAAGCCTCCTTCGGCGGCTTCTTCCATACCGTCACCTGGCTTTACAGCTGCTATCCGATCAGCTGGATCATTATCGATATCCTTTATATCCCCGTCATCAAGGTCGTCGAGAAGAAGGAACTTAGCTCCTTCTCTCTTCTCAAGAATTAAAAGAAATTGGTGCTAGAATAGAGGAAAAGGAAGCGGAGAATGGAAACCATTGAAGACCTCATTGAGTATCTCGAGAGCAAGGATAAGACGGTGCTTCCAAAGACACTCCCTTTGGAAAATCAGCTTTATGGAATGATGGCATTGACACTTCCTTTTGATTTGTCCAAGGATTACTACCTTCTCCAGGACAGGATACTTATCGAGGAGAGGAGGAAGAGAGAAGTAGTCCTTCCTTCCTCCCTTCCTTTCCGCAAGGGAAGAATCCGTCTTTTCTCAGGGGACATCACAACTCTTTTAATCGATGCTATCGTCTGCCCCGGGAACAAGGAACTGCTTGGCTGCTTTATTCCAAACCACAACTGCCTGGATAACCAGATCCATACTAGGGCCGGGCTAGAGGTGAGAAGGGATCTCCTCATCGAGAAAGAGAGGAGAGGAAGCTATCTCCCCGGGGATGTCGTTCCTACCAAAGGGTATTGTATTCCCTGCACCTATATCTTCCATGTCCTTGGTCCCCAGATCCAAGGCAAGGTTCCAACAGAGGAGGAGAAAGAAGACCTAGGAAGGTGCTACCGCAACTGCCTGGTCCTGGCAGAGAGAGAAAAGATCTCTTCGATTGCCTTCCCGGCAATCTCGACCGGAGTCTTCGGATTCCCGAAGAAGGAAGCCTGCTTCATTGCCGTATCCTCTGTAAGGAGATACCTGGAAGAGAATCCTTCAACGGGGTTAGAACAGATTGTCTTCTCCGTGTTCGGAGAAGAAGACAAGGAATACTATGAACAAGCAATTCTATGACAGCATACAAAAAGCGGAAGCAATCGTAATCGGCGCCGGAGCCGGACTTTCTGAAGCTGCCGGATTGCATTACTCCGGAGAGGACTTCACCTCCCGTTTTCAGTATATGAAAGACAGATACCAGGTCGAAGACATGTTCTCGGCAAGCTTTGCCCCGTTTCCGACTTTGGAGGAATACTGGGGGTTCTATAGTCTTTTCCTCTATCATAACCGGTATGAGACTGGTCCTCTTCCTCTCTACAGAAGACTGCTTTCTTTGCTCGCCGGGAAGAACTACTTCGTCCTGACGAGCAATGTCGATGCCCAGTTCCTCTTATCCGGGTTT
>Ga0172377_10006199_pt1 | contig 12304 bp, 6 predicted proteins | sample Pumphouse3metaG_FD_119749 | JGI IMG/M metagenome (GOLD analysis project Ga0172377, IMG submission 119749) | Leachate microbial communities from a municipal landfill in Southern Ontario, Canada - Pumphouse #3 metaG | ecosystem: Engineered > Solid waste > Landfill > Unclassified | place: Canada... | reverse complement strand
TTGGAAGAGCATTAAAGAAGAGTATTGGTATTGGATTTGATACGGTTCAAACCCATAAAAATTCAATATTTGTTTCAGGTATTGCTCCAATGTCAATCGACACAAGAATGATTATGCAAAAAAGTATTGATGCTTTCTATAAAAACTTTGTTAATAGAGTCGCAACAGGAAGAAATCTAAGTGAAACATATGTTGATAGTATTGCAAAAGGAAGAGTTTGGGTTGGAAAAGATGCAAAAGAAATTGGTTTAGTTGATGAGTTTGGTGGTCTATACAAAGCAATTGAGATAGCATCTAATGAAGCTAAACTTAAGGATTATTCAATTATTGCATTGCCAAAAACCAAAGGCTTGCCAGAACAAATAATGGAAGCAATAGGTAGTGATATTGAGATGAAGCTATTTGCTAAAGAATTAGGACAACCTTATTCATTATTTATACAGCTAAAAGATATATCAGATATGAAAGGTGTTCAAGCAAGATTACCTTATTTGATTTCCTTCTAAATAAATTTTTCGTTTGCTTTTTAATATTTTGAAAGGAGCTCTTGGAACATAATGTTTTCAATAGCTCCTTTTCTCCTTGATTTTTAAAACAAAGTTAGGAACTAAAAGATAAATTCTTCATTTGCTTTTTGGATATTTGAAAGAAGCTTTTGGAACTTAATATTTTCAATAGCTCCTTTTTTCTTGGCCTTATTAAACAAAGACTTATCAATATTGTTGTTATTAATTGATTGAATAAGTTCCTGCATACTAGTATTTAAACCAAGAATCTTAGAGTCAAATACCTTTGGTGTATTATTCCAGGGACATGCATTTAAACAAATATCGCAACCATAGATATAGGAATTTAGTTTTATTTGCTTATCTATATTTCCTTTCTTAGTCATATTCTGATAAGAAGAGCAAAGATTAGCATTTAGTGTCTTATCTTTATTGATTGCTTTATTAGGACAAGCTTCTATACAAAGCTTGCAATCTCCACATAAATCCTCCTCTATGAAAGTGTTATAGTCTGTAAAATAGTTTGTTATTATTTCTCCAATAAGTATTTGACTACCGAATTCCTTATTAATAAGTAATGAATTTTTTCCTATAAAACCTAAGCCAGCTTCTTTTGCTATCATTTTCTCTGAAAAAGGAGATGAATCAACAAAAACAATGCCTTTGAAGTCTGGATAAGTTTCTTGGATACAGTTAATTATCTTGTAGAGAGCCTGTTTTATTATCTTATGGTAGTCTTCAAAATGACTATAAGTTGCAAACTTCAAGTTCTTATTTGATTTATTATCTTCGTTAATTGTCAAGTTTGCAAATACTTGTGTATTATATGAAATAATAAAACTAATTATTGACTGACTATTATCAAGTAGAAGAGAGGGGTTTTTCCTTTTATCGATATTTCTTTCTAAATACTGCATTTCAGCATTATAACCCTTATTTAACCATTCAGAAAGAAAGGAAATGTTGTATTCTTTTGCTTTTACTGCACCACAGTTTTGAAAACCAGCTTCTAAGGCCAAGGTTTTTATTTTCTCAAAGTCGATATACTTGTTCATTAATGAAGTTGTAATTTTTTTTCTTATCTAAATACTAATTTTTTCAATTTCGTATGAAAAAATAGTCTTATCTTCAATCATATCTTTAATCTCGTCTAAGAATTTATGAATTGAAATTAGGTTTTTCCTCGCCTTTAGTGTTACTTCTAAATCTTCAGTAATGTCTTTAACGAAGAAGCATAAATCCAATTTACCTTTTGATTTCTTTGCTGCCTTGGTTATCCTGTCAACAAAACTCTTATTTATGTTTTCAATAGGTATAATAAGTTTTATTCCTTTTCCATATTTATCTAAAACATCATCTAGGTCTTCTATTTGAAGAATTTTAAATTCTAAATTATTCTTTGAAGCCTCATCTCCCCATCCTTTTTTCTTAACAGTAGCTTTAATAAGTACAAATAGGCCTTCAATCAAATATTTATTGAAGTTAATATGGTCTTTACCAAATAATGCAATCTCCCTACTTGATGTTTGGTCTTCAAATACAAATTTCCCAAATTCTTTTCCTGTTTTAGTTTGTTTTCTCTCGCAATTATTTAAGGAGCCTATCAAATATAGAGTTTTATCTTCAAATGGAGCTAAGTCATCCGACAATTCATTAAGCTCTGTATTTGCAAATAATTTTTTCTCTAAAGCATATTTGTCTAACGGATGCCCAGATAAATAGAAGCCAATTGAATCTTTTTCATTTTTTAGTTGTTCAATAGTTGTCCAAGGCTCACATCCTGGAATTTCTGGTTCGTATAGTTCTCCTTCTTCTTCACCTCCAAACATAGATACTTGAGATGAATTTTCTTTTTCTCTATATCTATTACCATATTTTATTAACCTTTCAATAAAGGTTTCTTCATTATTAGCAGTTTTGAATTTTTGAAAATACTGTGCTCTATGAATATTTGTAAAGGAATCGAAAGCACCAGAACTTGTTAAGGCTTCAATGCAGCGTTTGTTTATTGTTTTCAGATTAACCCTTTCAATAAAGTCGAAAGGGCTTGTAAATGGGCCGTTAGTCTCTCTCTCGGTCATTATTTCATGGGCAGCCTTCTCCCCAACACTTTTAATTGCGGCTAATCCAAAACGAATTTCTCCTTTTTTGTTTACAGTGAAGTTAAGGTCAGATTCATTTACATCAGGTCCAAGAACTGGTGTTTTTTGTCTTTGAGTTTCTTCAATATAATAGGTTATTTTTTTAATATCATTTAGATTATGAGTAAGAACAGATGCCATATACTCAGCAGTGTAATGAGCCTTTAGCCATGCAGTTTGATATGCAATATAAGCATAGCAAGTTGAATGGGATTTATTAAAAGCATATTCAGCAAATTTCTCCCAATCTTGCCAGATTTTTTCCACCAAATCAACATCTAGGTTTTTTTCCTTGCTCCCAGCAATGAATTTTTCTTTCAATTCATTCATAACAGAGATTTGTTTTTTACCCATAGCCTTACGAAGTTTGTCGGCTTGTCCTTTTGTAAAACCTGCAATGGCTTGAGAAAGTTGCATCACCTGTTCTTGATAGACAGTAATTCCATAGGTTTCACCCAAATACTTTTCCATTATCTCAGGAATTTCATACACAACGGGCTCTCTTTTATGCTTACGAGCAATATAATTTGGGATATACTGCATAGGACCTGGCCTATAAAGGGCATTCATTGCTATTAAATCCTCAAACCTATCTGGTTTTAAGTTTTGCATATGTTGTCGCATACCATCGCTTTCAAATTGGAAGGTTCCAATCGAATCACCCTTTTGAAAAAGTTCAAATGTTAGCTTATCATCAAGTGGAATATCTCTTGGATTAATATGAATCTTATGACCCTTTTGGATATTAATACAAGCGTCTTTTATAATTGAAAGAGTCTTTAGTCCCAAGAAGTCCATCTTAATCATACCAATCGATTCAATTGTTTTCCCTTCAAATTGGGTAATCATCATATTGGAATCCTTTGATGAGGAAAGGGGAACATATTTCGATAGATCATCAGGTCCAATAATTACTCCGCAAGCATGAGTTCCTGTATTTCTAACAGAGCCTTCCAATTCCTTAGCAAACTTTAGGGTTTCCTTAACTAAATTAGAGCCATTTTCAAGGGCGATTTTTAATTCAGGCACCTCCTTATAGGCTTGGTCAAGAGTTATGCCTGGTTTTTCAGGAACAAGTTTTGCCAATCTATCAGATTCGCTTAGTGGAAGTTCTAAAACTCTTGCAACATCTCTAATTGCACTTTTAGCAGCCATTGTGCCAAAGGTAATTATTTGAGCTACATGATCAACTCCATATTTTTCTTGAACATATTCCAAAACCCTTGCTCTGCCATCATCATCGAAGTCAACATCAACGTCAGGCAATGAAATCCTATCAGGATTTAAGAATCTTTCAAAAAGAAGTCCATATTTAATAGGGTCAATTGCTGTTATTCCTAAGCAATAAGCGACTACTGAACCAGCAGCCGAACCTCTTCCAGGCCCTACAATAACATCCAATTTATCTTGTGCATAATTGATAAAGTCTTGTACAATTAGGAAATAACCGGGGAAGCCCATAAAAGCAATTGTTGAAAGCTCAAATTCAATTCTTTGTCTCAGTTCATCGGAAATATCTTCTCCATATCGTTTCTTTACCCCTTCATAAGTTAGGTAATGAAGATAGGCATTATCAAATTTCGTTCTAATAATATTTTCATAGCCCCCCTTTTTCTCAATATCCTCCAACGAGAACTCTTCTTGAATTTTTTCTATCGGATACTCCTTCTTATAATCCTCCAATGAGCCAAAGCTAGCAGGAATTTCAAAAATAGGTAATAGAGGATCGCAGTGGAGATCATATAGTTCAACCTTATCAACAATTTCTTGGGTATTTGTTATTGCTTCAGGAGCATCAATAAATAGACCTTCCATTTCTTCTTGGCTCTTCAAATACTCATTCCCACTGTACATTAGTTTTGTCGAATCGCTAATTGTTTTGCCAGTGTTTAAACAAATTAAAATTTTATGAGCATCAAAATCGCTAGCATTTATAAAGTGAACATCATTAGTTGCAATAAGTTTAATACCGAGCTTGCTGCCAATCTCAACTAAATGATTATTAACTAATTCTTGTTCTTCTAAGCCATGGTTTTGCATCTCAAAATAATAATCTTCCCCAAAAATAGTCTTGTATTCCAAAGCAATTTTTTCAGCTTCTGAAATATTATTTGACAAAATTAGCTGAGGAATAACCCCTCCCAAACAAGCCGTAGAGCAAATCAACCCCTCAGAATATTGAAATAAAAGCTCTTTATCAATTCTTGGACTCCTATAGAAAGCATCTTTGTCATAGGAAAGAGAACTTAGTTTAATAAGATTTTGATAGCCTTTATAGTTTTTAGCTATTAAAATTAGATGATCCCCACTCATTTTTGTTGGGTCTTTAACAAACCTATCAACCCTTGCAACATAGGCCTCAATCCCTAGCAAAGGTTTAATCCCTTCCTTTTTTGCAACATCAAAAAACTCCAAAACTCCAAACATATTCCCATGGTCAGTAATAGCTAAGGCCTCCATCCCTAATTCCTTTGCTTTCTTCATTAAACCTTTAATGCTAGCAGCTCCGTCTAAAATAGAATACTGAGTGTGAACATGTAGATGTGTGAAATTTCCCATAGTTTTTGGTATATATTTTATTGAAAGAATGTTTTGCAAAGATAAATAACTTCAATTGCAAAAAGAAAAGAAAAGAGAAATTTTTAGATAAGCTATATCGCTCTAATATTAAAGAAAGCAGAGCCAATTGACTCTGCTTTCTTTAAGTTTTACACACTAATTTTTGATAAACTTTTTCTTAATATATCCATTATCAGTATTAAATCTAATTAGATACACTCCATTACTAAGAGAAGAAATATCAATCAATTTTTCCTTAGAATTAATATACTCCTGATAAACCCTATGCCCAAGTGAATTGAAAATCTCTATTGAATTAATAATAGTCTCAGATTTAATATTAAGATCGCTATTTGTTGGATTAGGATAAATAGTTATTGAATTATTAACTAACGAAACATCATTTATTCCTAATAATGGTGTTATACAGTCGTTAGCACCATAAAGAAAATTAGAATACAGCAAATCTCCATTATGAATATAACAGCGAGTATTACGCCAATTATCAAATACTGCAAATCGCGGGGAAATCAATAAACCTTCAAAATCACCTATACCTTCAATCCATATTGCAGCGATCTGTCCAAAAGTTTGTATTGTAAATTCTCTTCTTTCTATTCCATTATAATTAACAGTATCAATATTTGTAACTTCAAAAGTTTGGAAAGAATAATCAGAGTAGTAAAATGTATCTCCAACTGAAAGAGAAAAGTCATACAACATCTTATTTATTTCTTCTCCTTCAATCAAACTACCTCTAAAGAATACTTGTCTTTGTGTATTTTCTCTCATTCCTCCAATACACTCGGCTATTGTACTATCAAATTCAATATCAGTGAATCTATAGAGTTTCTTATAGGTTTCATTTTCTATTACTGTATCTTCATCTGTAAGAGCAAACTTCTCAAATTCATAATAATTATATCCCCAATGTCCATGTTCACAAGTCCATAATTGAAGACCAGGTTTTACTAAAGGTATATAATGATAATCTTGTGCATTAAGAGAAATGCAAAACAGGGTAAAAACAAACCCTAATATTAAACTATAAACATGTGGTTTCATGGTATTATTTAAATTAATAATAATTTGAGGCAAAGATAGAAAATAATATTTAATATGCACAAAGACTAGATAAAAAGATTGGTTTTAAGATATATCTTTTATAATAATTGTACCTTTGCACCATGAAAATTGCAGCGTTAGTTTCGGGTGGAGTTGATAGTTCTGTTGTTGTACATCAGTTAAAAGAGATGGGCTACGACCCAACTATATTCTATATCAAGATTGGTATGGAAGATGAACATGGCTATATTGATTGTCCTTCTGAAGAGGATATTGAAATAACATCTTTTATTGCTAGAAAATATGGATGTAAGTTTGAAATTGTTTCTCTTCATGAGGAATATTGGGAAAGTGTTGTTTCCTACACAATTGAAGCTGTTAGGCGTGGACTTACTCCTAATCCAGATATGATGTGTAATAAGCTTATCAAGTTTGGAGCTTTTATAAATAAATGGGGACACGAATTTGATAAGATAGCAACTGGACATTACTGCACAACAACCGTAGTTGACAATCTCACTTATCTTTCAACTGCTAAGGATAAGATAAAAGACCAAACTTATTTCTTGGGTCAGGTTAACTATATGCAAATTTCTAAACTTATGTTCCCTATTGGTAATTTGCAAAAACAGGAAGTAAGATCTATTGCTAAAGAAAACCATCTCCCAAGTGCATTTAGAAAAGATAGTCAAGGGATTTGCTTCTTAGGAAAAATAAACTATAATGACTTTCTTAATAGATATTTAGGAGAAAAACCAGGTGATATAATAGAACTTGAAACTGGAAAAAACGTGGGAAAACATAATGGATATTGGTATCATACGATAGGACAAAGAAAAGGGCTTGGTCTCAGTGGAGGTCCTTGGTTTGTGGTAAAGAAAGATATTGAGCAAAATATTCTCTATGTTTCTCAGGGCTATGATCCAGAAACTCAATATGGAAAAGTAATTAATCTAAGTGGATTTGATTTTATTACAAAGGATCCTTGGGGAGATTTTTCGGATGAAAAGGATATATTATTCAAAATTCGACATACTCCAGACTTTACAAGAGGAAAATTAAAGAAAATTAACGACATTTATAGGATAGAATCTGAAGATAAGATTCAAGGAATAGCTTCCGGACAGTTTGGAGTAATTTACGATAATAAAGGAAACCTATGCTTGGGTAGTGGAGTTATTATTGATAACTAACCTCTCTTGACGGCGTATTTCTTTTAAAATATCTCTTTCTTGCTTTGCAATTTTCTCTTCCTTAGCAACTCTTCTTGTTATCTTTTGTAAAACTTTCAGGTCGTCAATTTCCAAAATTTCTAGCTCTCTTAGGAATAATTTCGCACAAGCGTAGGCATCAGAATCTGCGTTATGGTGAGTAAATTCAATGTTTTCTTGTTCGCAAAGGAAGTCTAAAGAGGCTTTTTTAGTGTCTTTCCAAGCAATTCTTGCTGTAAGATAGGAACAGAAATAGTTAAATTTGGGCAAAGGTAACTTGTAAAACTGAAGAGTTTTTTTTAATATACCAATATCGAATGCAGCATTATGAGCAACCAAGGTTTTGTTTTCTAAATAAGGCTTAATCTCAGTCCATAATTCCCCAAAATTTGGTTCAAATTCCACGTCTTCTTTCTTAATCCCGTGTATTTTCTGAGCATAAAAATGAAAATATGGATAGCAAGCAGGTTTAATTAACCATTGTTTCACAAGCATAATTTTAGAGTCTTCCACTACAGCAATGCCCAAGGAGCAAGGGTGAGTGGGGTCAGCAGTTTCAAAATCAATAGCAACGAAGTCAATCATCAATATAAAATATGTAAATTTATAATTTCAAACCACAAATTTACAAGTTTTTATTCTTCTATCCGCTTTTTAAATAATAAATCTACAAGTATTTCAAATAAAATTATCTTCAAACCAAAATTATTATTTCAAATCACAGTATCTTATTTCCAACTATTTTTTCCCGTTTCCAAGGACCTTGTACACCAATCTTGTTGTTAAATATTTGGCCTATTTGTTTTAGAGTCTTGTGTCTTAATTGTATTTGATAAGAATTTTAAGCAATTGTCTTTGGTTTATATATAATCATATAGCGAGTATATCAAGACCGTTGTAAAATCCAACTCACTCTTTAAATAAGTTTTTATGTATCTTTGAGGACAGATTAGTGCTCTGAGTTTAGATCTATACTTTCCCTTTTACACAAAATATTGTATAGTTTCCTTACTCAGAATTTTTCCTTAATAAAAAAGTTTTTTTCCTTAATATAAATTCAATTAGATTAAATCTATTTTCCTACAAACCTTTCACCCCTTCGTGGTAATCTTGTAAATCCTGATTCTGATCAAAAAGCTTACTAATAATTTTTCCTTAACTTATTTTTGAAGAAGTCCTCTCTAAATTTATTATTGAATTAATTTGATTGAAGAATACTTCTTTGACTTTTCTTTTATCTGCTGCAATATCTGCAAAATTGTGAGTCCCATCATATTTATAGTGCAAAGATAAGCAAAAAAAATGATTTAACAACCTGTTTGTTAGTCTTTAATGCTAATTTTTACCTTGCAACGGTCTTATATTATGTAAATGTTCGCTATATTTATTATGATTTTGAGTTAGATATTCTTTTTTGCGATCTATTTTTTGTAGTTTTCTTTTCCTTTTTCTAAGAATGATATAAAGTTTTCTACATTTTTATCATAACCTTTTGTTTCGTTAAGAAGGTTGCCCTCAGCATCCATTAAAACATATAGAGGTTGTGAATTAGCATTAAATGTTTCAATTTGATAGTTGTGATTTTTCTTTCCAAGGGTTTTAACTACTGTTCCGTTTTTAAGGGTTACCCATTCGCTTTCTGGTAAATCAATTTTGTTTGCATCTGTATAAAGAGCTACCATAACATAGTCTTGTGTTAGAATTTGTTTAACTTGTTTGTCTTCCCAAACATAATATTCCATTTCTCTACAATTTGCACATGTCTTTCCTGTAAAGTCAACAAATATTGGTTTCCCAACTTTTTTTGCATATTCTTTTGCTTCTTGAAGGTCGAAGAAGCCATCAAATCCAGTAGGGTAATGAAGTCTATCCACGAATTTTCTATCTGCAGGTAGAGCATTTTCACTTGAGACTTGGGATATTCCTTGCGGGGTATTTTCAATAATAGAGCGTTCTATATTAAAGTCTTGTGTTGTCATTGGAGGGATATAGCCTGAGATTGCTTTAAGTGGAGCGCCCCAAAGACCTGGAACCATATAAAGAGCAAAAGAGAAGGTTATTATAGATAGGAATAATCGTCCTACACTAATATGTTTGATTTCGGAGTCTCCTTTAAATTTGAGTTTACCAAGTAGATAAAAACCAAGTAATGTAAATACTACAATCCAAAGAACCAAATATGTTTCTCTATCTAATAGTCTCCATTCTGCACTTAGGTCTGCCATTGAAAGGAATTTAAGCCCTAATGCAACTTCTAAGAAACCGAATACAATCTTTACGGTATTTAGCCATGAGCCTGACTTAAGTTTTGAAAGGATTTGAGGAAACATAGCAAGGAGAGTGAAAGGTAGTGCAAAACCAATTGCAAAGCCAATCATGGAGATGAAAAATACTAAACTATTTGTTGAACTTGATGCAATTCCCATTAGAGCAGCTCCAAGAATTGGTCCTGTGCAAGAGAAAGAAACAAGAACAGTTGTTAGGGCAATAAAGAAAGCTCCAATATATCCACCTTTATCAGCCCCTTTATCTGATTTGTTTATCCAAGATGCAGGTAGTGTTATTTCGAATAGTCCAAAGAAAGAGAAGGCAAATATCATAAATATTACAAAGAAAATTACGTTTGGCACCCAATGAGTGGATATTATATACATTGCGTCTTTACCTAAAAGAAGTGTAAGAAGTAGACCAAGGACTGCAAAAATAAAAATGATAGATGCTCCAAAGAAATATGCTTCTTTAAGTCCTTGTTTTCTGTTTTTATTTCCCTTAATAAAGAAACTTATTGTCATTGGCACCATTGGGAATACACAAGGAGTAAGTAGGGTAAGAAGCCCTGCACCGAGTGAAATAAGGAAAATCATTAGCATTGAGTTATCACTTTTCTCTTTATTATCAGTTGAGTTAATGCTTGTTGAGGTATGAGTAGTGGATTCTGTATTTTTATGTGTTTGAGTTTCTTCATATACTGCAACTTTTTCATCTGATACAATTTCATTTATCATTGTGGTTTTAGGATTGCCTTTAATATTGAAGCTAAACGGAATATCTTCAGGAGGAATACAGCTTCCTTTTTCACATAATTGGAAGTTAACTCCTCCTTTTATGATGAAGTCTTTTTTGCTTATAACTTTAATTCTTTGACTAAATTTAACTTCATTTTCAAAGTGGCGAGTAGTATCTTTAGCGTATTTATCGTAATTAGAAATAGGCTTTGGCTCTCTAACTAATCCTATTCTTTTATAAGAATTGCTTTTTTCAAAGCTAAATTCAATAGGAAGCTCTGTTCCTTTTGTATGTTGGGAATAAATATGCCAACCTTTATTAAGGTTAACCTTAAGTTCCAATTCAACAATAGAATCGTTAATTTTATTAGTCTTAAAGCTCCATTTTGCTTGTGAGAACACATTGCTTGCAAATACTAGTATCGCAATTGTGAGGATTAATTTTATTTTTCTCATGTGTTATTTAATCGTTTATTTTAACTATAATTTATTAACTCTTAATTATCTAATCCAAGAGGATGGGTTTTGTTTAGTGTTGCCTTTCCAAATTTGGAAGTTGAATTCAGAAACATTATCGCTATTTGTGTAAACGGTTCCGAGCTTTTGTTTGGTAGAGACTTTTGAGCCATTTGAAACATTTAGTGAGCTAAGGTTAGTGTAAACAGTAAGGTATTCTCCATGACGGATTATAATTATTTGATGCCCATTGGGGCCAGTGAATATTTTAGAAACAACTCCATCAAAAACAGCTCTAATTACAGCTCCCTTTGGTGTACGGATATCTATTCCATTATTGTCTATCATTATTCCTTTAATGTCGGGGTGAGCATGAGTTCCGAAAGAGCTAGTTACAACTCCTTGTTCTGTTGGCCAAGGTAACTTTCCTTTATTGGCAGAAAAACTATTTGAAAGTTCAACCTCCTCGGGGGTAGCACTCATTACATATTTTTGTTTTGCTTCTCCCACAGATGTAGGTTTTGTTGTAGGTTTGGTTGCGCTTTTTTTAGCAATATTAGTTTGTCTTTTAACTTCTGCAGCAATCGCTTGGTCGATTTGTTTTTGAAGTTTAATCCTTTTAGCTTGTTTTTCTTTAATTTGTTTTGCAAGTTGCTTCTCTTTTTTGCTTAGTTGCTTTATATTTTTTTGCTTAACCAATTGCTCACTTGTTAAAACTTTTTTATTCTTTTCTTCTTGTTGAAGGAGGTTTTCTTGGTTGCTTTTCTTTATTGTGAGTTCGCTAGTTTTTTTCTCTAATTCGTCGTATTTCTTTTCAATATTGTGCATCATATTTTTTTGCATATCGCCATATTGACGAAAGAAAACATATCTTTGATAAGCTTGACGATAATCTTTTGAAGAGAAAATAAATAGGATTTTATCGGTTGCTTTTCTATTCTTTTGAGCATAACGAAGCATCTTTGCGTATTCTTTCTTTAATACTTCTATTTCACTTCTAAGCTCAATAATAGATTTTTGTGTGTTGGTGATTTCTCCATTCAAAATACTCATTTGTCGGGAGATATTATTGATAAGGTTTTGTCGGGAAATTATTTTCTTTTTTAAGATTGATAGCTCAGATGCCGACATCCTTTTGGTGTTCTTTGTTTCTTTCAAGATAGCATTAATAGCATTAATCTCCCTTTCAATTTTAGCCTTTTCATCCTCCAGTTTTTTCCTATCCTGAGCAAAAGATGAAACACTGAAAATTAAAAACAAAACACTAAAAACAAAGGCCTTTAAATAAAAATTCTTATACTTAAACTTATTACAAAACATCACTTTAATAGAAAAATTAGTTGACAAAAGTACAAATAATA
>Ga0172377_10006198_pt1 | contig 12304 bp, 13 predicted proteins | sample Pumphouse3metaG_FD_119749 | JGI IMG/M metagenome (GOLD analysis project Ga0172377, IMG submission 119749) | Leachate microbial communities from a municipal landfill in Southern Ontario, Canada - Pumphouse #3 metaG | ecosystem: Engineered > Solid waste > Landfill > Unclassified | place: Canada... | reverse complement strand
ATTAGGCCCTGGAGGGAAGGCCGAGCGCAGCGAAGGCAATCCCTCCTAGATTTTTTTTTAGTATGTTTTGAGCGAGAAAAAAAAATAGGACAAAATGTCCAGTTTATATGCATAAAAACTGGACAAATAGTTTATCTTTGTCCCGGATAATAGATTATGAAAATAACTGATTACATATCATTTACAATTGACAGGTTCCCGAAAGGATATGTATTCACCTATGCTGACTTCTCTGCAGAGGTGAATCAAAAGCAAGCGGTAATAAAAGCATTGAACCGGATGGCAGCTACCGGTAAGATTGCCAAGCTTTCCAAAGGCAAATATTACAAACCCGAAACCACTCCTTTCGGGATTTTGCAGCCCGACCGGTCACAGGTGGTTAAAGATCTGTTGAAAGAAAATGGGAAAACAGTTGGTTACCTCTCCGGTTATAGCATATGCAACAGCCTGGGTCTAACCACTCAACTCAGTAATGTTATTCAAATTGGTAAAAATGTTGTACGTCCTGCTTTCAAACGAGGCCAATATACTATATCGTTCATTAAGCAGAACAACATCATCGTTAAAGAGAATATCCCATTGTTGCAGATACTAGATGCAATCCGTTATATCAAAAAGATTCCTGATACAACCATAAGCAAATCCTGTAAACGTCTATTGACAATTCTGACAAATTTATCCAAGACTGAAAAATCAACACTTGTACGTCTGGCTTTAAAATATCCGCCTTCCGCCCGAGCATTGTTGGGTTTGCTACTCGAAAACCTTCAGGTCGACGATATTACCGAACCGCTTTACAATTCATTGAATCCGATCACAAAATACAGGCTGCATGGTCTCAAAAACATATTTCCGGAAGCTGATAAATGGAATTTTACATGAATCTGCATCACAATATCTGAAAATTAATCCGGGGCTTGTTGAAAAAGACTATTGGATTAACTTGGTTCTAGAAAGACTGTCATCCAGTCGATTCCGTGATAAAGTCGTTTTCAAAGGAGGAACATCTCTCTCTAAAGGATACTACCTCATTGACCGATTCTCGGAAGATGTTGATTTAGCTATTGATTAAAACGATCATTCATCATGTAGAAAAGGCGATAACGGATTATTAAAAGTATACTGTTCGATTTTCTTGACCAGACAAATAACCAATCATTCATTGATGCATATCAGCTGCATCGTTTCGAGATCAACATTCGGAACAAGGGACAAACGCTATGAGATTCAGAGGAAACTTCTCAGCGTCCGCAGGACCTGACAGCGTTTCCTTCCCAGTAAACTGAAAATTTCCTACACTTCCCCTTTCACCTGTTGATTAATTTCCTGTATGTTCTCATTTATGTTTAGCTTTTCTTTATTAAATTAGCCATTCTTTGACAAGTCACTAATACTATTCATATGTTTTTGGGAAAACGAATAAAAGAATTACGGGAAGAAAAAGGACTACTTCAATGCCAACAGACTGCCGAACTAGAAATTGATTCTCCCATGTACAGCAAGATTGAACGCGGCGAACGTAGGGCAAAACGTTAGCAGGTGATAAAACTGGCTGATTTTCTAAAACCCGATAAAGATGAACTACTTACGTCATGGCTGGCCGGATAAGTTAAATAGATTATAACGGAACATTTGGACAAAAAAATTAACGAAGAATAAGAAAGAAATTCTCGACGAAATAAAAACCGCTCACTTAATATAAAAATGACAATGATAAAAGCCACTGGAAATACAATCCTAAACCATCTTGGCGACTTAAATTCCATTGCCGATGACACTGTGCGGAAAGTGTGGATAATTAAGGAGGCGCTGAAATGAGAACCGAAAATTTACATAGCTTGCTTGAAGAACTGGTTGAATATCCGGCAGAAACAGAATGGATTGAATTTAAGTTGGGAGCCGGAAGCATAACCAACGACCAAATTGGCGAATATATTTCGGCCATGAGTAACGGTGCTACCATTAAAAACAAACCTTTTGGCTATTTGGTATGGGGAGTACACGACAAAACACATGAAATCAAAGGGACTAACTTTCAGTTCTCCACAGCTAAGCAAGGCAATCAGGATTTGGAACTTTGGGTAAGAAACCTGCTTCATCCCAAAATCAATTTTGCCATATTCGAGTTCGATTTTTATGGTAAAAACATTGTGTTGTTGCGCATTCCGGCAGCAAAAGGAGAACCTACGCACTTCAAAAAAATACCATACATCCGCATTGGTAGTAATAAAACCGATTTGCGGAACCACCCAAGCTATGTACGCTTAATTTATAATTCGCTTGAGGACTGGAGTGCCGGTATCGTTGAATCAGCAACCATAAAAGACATTGATGAGGAAGCCGTTCATGTTGCAAGGGAAAAATTCAAAGAAAGAAGTACCCGGGCATCATATTATAACGAGATTGATTCATGGGAAACCGAAAAGTTTCTCGACAAAGCAAAAATTACCATCAACGGGAAAATTACAAATACAGCAATCCTGTTGCTAGGGAAAGAAGAATCATCACATTATTTATTACCTGCGTTGAGTGAGATTACGTGGAAATTGGAAACCGAAGAAAAAGCCTACGAGCATTTTGGAACTCCCCTTTTGTTGAATACAACAAAGGTTTTGCAAAACATCAGAAATGTCAAATACAAGTTCTTTCCCGATAACGAATTACTGGCGACCACGGTCAATAAATACGATACCCGTACTATTTTGGAAGCCTTACACAATTGCATTGCACATCAGGATTACGGATTAAATAGCCGGATTATTGTAACCGAGAAAATTGATAAACTCATTTTCTCTAACGCGGGTAGTTTCTTTGAAGGAAGTCCTGATGAATATTCAATTGGCGACAAAACCCCCGAACGGTATCGAAATCCATGGCTGGCACAGGCTATGGTCAACCTCGGTATGATTGACCGTCTGGGTTACGGCATTCATACCATGTACCTTTCGCAAAAAAACAGGTACTTTCCCCTTCCCGATTATGAATTATCGGAACCACAAAAGGTAGTACTGCAGATTTATGGACATTCGATCGACGAGAATTATTCCAAACTATTAATAGAGAATAAAGATTTGCCGCTATCAAATGTAGCTCTATTAGACCGTATCCAGAAAAAATTACCTGTTACTGATGAAACAATAAAAATGCTAAAACAACGAAAACTGATTGAAGGACGGAAACCGAATTATTTTATTGCTGCACAGGTTGCAACCACAATTGATGATAAAGCTGCCTATATAAGAAACAGGGCTTTTGATGATGCTCATTACAAAGATATGATTACATCTTATCTGAAGAAATTCAAGAAAGGAAATAGAAGTGAAATAGAGAACCTCATCATACCAAAACTTTCGGAGGTTCTAGTAGAGAAACAAAAGAAAGATAAAGTAAAAAATCTGTTACAGGCAATGAGAAAAGATAATCAGATTCGTCTACAAGGAAAATATTGGTTTTTAGCTTAGACAACATTAGACGTGATTTTAGACGTAGTAGAGCTAATGAAAAAGATGGGGATTTAAATCGAGACAGTGTTAATATTATAGATAATCAAGATGTTAGAGTAGATAGGAAAGATTTTTACAGGATTGGTAATAATGATTTTAAATGAGGATTTAGACGAAGGTTTAGACATGAAAAAAGCATTGAAATAAACAACTACAAAGCATTCATTATTATCGAATACAAGCGCTCGAAGAGCAATAGCGTAGTTGCCCAGGGATTTTCCTACCTGAACTTAATATTGGAAAACAAGACCGATTATATTGTCGAATTCAACGAGTCTTGCAATGATAGCATCCAGCGTACTTTAAAGAAATTTCCATCGAACTGTACAAGCGGTTATTAGAAGAATCTCCCAAACACGGCGGAAAAAGCAGATTGAAAAAAATTATTACTTTTGCACCGGCTATGGAGTTAGCCTTAAATGCTCTTTGAAGCTGATGACTCCTACTTATTTTTAATTACATCAGTTATGCTCAAAAACATACTTTTTGTTGCGTTAGGAAGCGGTCTGGGTGGTGCGACCCGTTATATCCTGTTTATTGTAATAGATCAAACAGGGAAACAATTTTCATTTCCAATTAAAACATTCTTGGTCAACATTATAGGATGCTTTGCCCTGGGCCTTTTCTATGGAATGGCGGACAAGGGACAATTTACCGACAACCAGGTACTTCTTTTCCTGACCATGGGCCTTTGCGGAGGATTCACTACTTTTTCAGCCTTCTCTCACGACAACATCCAATTGTTGAAAAACGGTAATTTCTTGTTGGCACTGTTTTATGTGTTAATAACCGTCCTTCTTTCATTCGTTGCCCTGTACCTGGGAAACCGGGTAACGGGTTACCCAGTCAACACCTGATTACTCAGTCCTGTACCACTCCGAAGTTTTTCCCAAAAACCTCATTCCTGCAACAAACCCCCTTAATTTTAACAGGTCGTCATTTTCCAGCCGGGCAAAACAATCATATGTCTTACCGGAAGCAGGATCGTATATAGTCCCGTCTTTCCACTCATCTTTTTTCGCATTATAAACAAACCCTTCCAGGATAGTCAATCCTATAAGTGAACGGCTTTGCAATGCGGTATCGGGATTGTTATCGTCTTTTGGCTCCTGCCCGTTCTCATATTTTTCGGGGATCATGTAAATGATTGTCCCGTTGTATTTGCCATCCACCAGTTTGACTTCGATCTTGGTCGTTTTTTCCTCATTCCACCAGATACCCAAAATTTTATCGGCATTCTGTGCCAAAGCGGCCAGGGAATAGATACTCAGAAAACAAAAAATCGCAATTCTTTTCATAATAGTCAGATAATGTTTAGAAAGCAAATATAGAAAAAAGCCTGAACCTTACAGCCAGACCTGAAGCGAAATAAGCAACGGCTCCAACCAGCATAACTATACCAAACCCAAATTCAACAGCAAGAATAGTCGCTAAAACCGTACTGATCACCGAAAGTGCGCCGTTAACCCCCCAGGCCCACGGGATCAGATCGTCCTTCTTTTGAAGGGATAATGCCCGGATACCTGAAGGAAACATCATGCCCATAAGAAACGATAACGGACCGGTAATCACAAAACTCAAGCAAAGTTTCAGCCACAAGGGAAATCCGGTTGTTGCATTCAACAGGGGAGTCAAACCGGCCGCCAGCAGTACCAGGATACCTGTAATAAACAAAGTTAACCACCGAAACCGGCAGTCACCGGAAATCACTTTGCGTGAAAAAAAAGCCCCCGCACCAGAAAAAAACAGCATGGCACTCAATACCGCCGATGCCGCATATAAAGGATCTCCCAAATATACAGTATACTGCCTTATAAAAACCATTTCCACAAACATATAACCAACTCCTATAGCGGCAAAGTAAACCAAAGGAGCCCATTTTTTCCTTCCGGATGTTCTGACCAGAAAAAGGGGTAAAAGAATAAAAAGTAAAGCCGCTGCGGTTATTTGCAAAAACGTTAACAATACAATCAGATAACCTGTTTCAAGGAAAGGGACTGAAGCAGCCCCGAAAACATCCTTCATTTTTGACAGACGGTTCAATTTCAAGAACTGTGAAAAATAGGGTTTGGAATCTGTTGCCGGCCTAATATTGAAATCGTATTCCTTAAAAAAAACATTTCTTTTCGCTGCAGGTAACATAATTTGTTCCACAGAACTAAAGAATGAATCATCCTGCAAACTGTTGAAGTAATCTCTATAGGAAGGATCTATTCCGGGATATAGTAACGGGTCAAATTGTTCCCTTCTGCAGAAGTCCTTTAGTTTTGCTATCTCACGGGAGGTGATCCTGCTCTTTTTGAGAACAAAGGTAACAGTCGCCCAACTGCGGACGGCCATAATATGCTCTGCAGGTGATCCGGGGGCTTCGGTCCCGGCAATCTGTACCATGGTGGCCAGCATTTTCAGGCTGTTCCTGGACGGAAAGTCCATCCATACGGTTGCCGAGATCATACCATCGGGCGTCAGGCAGTTCCACATTTGTGAAAAGGCTTGTGTTGTGAGCATAAACTGTTCTTCCAGGGCATGAATCCCGGCACTTCCCCCGAAAGATCCTGTTTCCGGCAGGATGATCAGGTCGTATTGGGATCCTGACCGGAGAAAATTTCTGGGATGAGCTCCTATAAAATGAACAGGAGGGTCCGGAATGACACTGTTGCGAAAAAGCAGATCCACTACTGCCAGATTCGTCTGGGCGGCTATGACCTCCTTTAACCCGTTAACCCGTGCGTGATCTGCATATAAACCCGTAGCAGCCCCTGCAATAAAAACAGAGCCGGGATCTGTTATGACAAAAGGAAGGGCATGTGTTGTGTGATCCAGAAAGTGACCGGTAGCCGAAGTGTCAAACGCAACGACCGGACCAAGCCAGTTGCCATTATTGAACAAAACCTCCTGTACGGGGACAGAACCGCTGTAAATCAAACTCAGGCCGGGCGCATACCGGAGCGATTTTGCCGCTACTCTTGTCAAGTGGCCGTAAGGGCTGTTTACCTTCTCCTTGATACGTGCTCCGGGTAGAAGAAGGGTTCGGGACAGGCTTTTATACTGTGACAACGGCAACTCCACAGGATACAGTGCCCCTGCCAGCAGTAAAGAACCTGCGATCAAACTCAAGACTGCGTTCATCCTTACGCCTTTGGTCTGAATAGCCAAAATGCCTGCCAATAATGGCAAACAGGCAATAATAACAGGTAAACGTTCAGGTGAAAAATGCCAGAACAAAAACAACATCAACAGACTGGCAAGACCGGACCCTGTCAGATCGGCAAAGTACAGTTTCCCTATTCCGGATGCATAGCGGATATACGTTAATCCCAAAGCAGTAGCTCCCAGGAAAAATGGAATGAATAACACAAAATACGTCAACAGCAGGTCTGCATAATGTTTTTTCTGGTAAAATACCAGGTAAGAATCAAAACCTCCGAACACCCTGCCTGAAAAAAACAGGATCATTACCATGCTTACCGAAGTCAGTATCATCAAGGCCAGCACAAAAAGTTCTGTTTTTCCAAGCAGCTTCTTTTTCAGGAAAAACAATACAGTCCCGCTAGTTCCCAGCCCCAGCATGGCAACGGAGATGACCATATAAGCAAAATGACTCCACTGACAAATGGAAAGGATCTGCATCAGTGACAACTGAAAAGCTATCATTCCGGCTGAAAGAAAGCCGACAGCCCAGGGAAGCCTGCGATTCATAAATTATTTTTATTCGTTTGCTTGTCGGGTAAAAGGCACAAATCGCACGGACATAAGGTTTTCTGTCCTAATGCGTCCTTTTTTCCTGGTTACCAGAACCAATGACTGGACCATGAACGGAGACCCCACGGGAATGATCATCTTACCCCCGTCCTTTAATTGTTCTATCAGCGGCGGAGGCACATGTTCTGCTGCCGCTGTTACAACAATGGCATCAAAAGGGCCTTTTTCGGGAAGGCCGTAATAACCGTCTCCCGTTATGACGTCAATATTGTCATAATGCAAATCGTGCAAAAGCTTTTTTGCCTTTATGCCGAGTTCGGGAACGATCTCGATGGTATACACCCATTCCGTGATCTGTGCCAGGATCGCTGCCTGGTATCCCGATCCTGTCCCGATTTCCAACACTTTGAAATGCGGTTGGGGATCTATCAGGCTGGTCATATATGCAACAATGAACGGCTGGGAAATGGTTTGCCCGAATCCAATGGGAAGCGGATTGTCATCGTAGGCTCTTTTTCTTAACGAGGCATCAACAAAAAGATGGCGTTCCACCTTCCGCATGGACTGCAATGTGGCCCTGTGAGTAACTCCGCGTGCTATGATCTGATCCCTCACCATGCGGTCCCGCATAGCTGAGTAATCCTGCGTCATAACCGGTTCTATTGCCGGCCACAGCAGGAATACCAGAAAAAAACCGGTGATCCTGCTTAAAATAGTCATAATTAAAACAACTGTATTTTAACCGTTTACAAATTTATAAAAAAATACGGCTTATAGTTTTTCCTCCATATTGTTATCTTTATGGTATGAAAAAAATCTCAATATTAGTATTACTTGCATTGCAGTTCCTGATTACAGAGGAGATGCCGGCGTGCACACGCGTAGTCTACCAGGGTCCGGGAGGACTCATCATAACGGCAAGGTCCATGGATTGGGCGAGTGAAATTCCGGCCGATCTCTGGATTTTTCCCCGGGGAATGGAAAGAGAAGGCCGTGTAGGTCCCGCTTCCGTAACCTGGACATCCCGCTACGGTAGCGTTGTGGCCAGTTCCTTTGACATGTCCACCGCCGATGGCATGAACGAAAAAGGCCTGGTAGCCAATCTTTTATGGCTTGCCGAGTCTGAGTACCCTCCGTTCGATGGTTCGCAGAAAGGGTTGACCATTGCTGCCTGGGCACAATATGTGCTGGACAATTTTGCCACAGTGGCAGAGGCGGTGCAGGCATTGCAGCAGGAGGAATTTGGGGTGGTTACCGGGCCCATGCCCGGCCTCGGCAAAAACTCCACGGTCCATATGTCTGTTTCTGATGCCGTTGGAGATAATGCCATTTTTGAATACATTAACGGGAAATTGGTAATTCATCACGACCGTTCTTACAATGTGATGACAAATTCTCCCGTGTTTGAAGAACAATTGGCGATCAATGCCTACTGGCAGGGGATAGGTGGTACGGTGATGCTCCCGGGAACCAACCGGGCAGCCGATCGGTTTGTCAGGGCATCTTATTACATCCGGGCCATTCCGCAGACCGAAGATGCCCGCATGGCTACGGCAGCCACATTCAGTGTGATACGCAATTGTTCCGTGCCCTATGGGATTTCCACCAAAAACCAGCCCAATATCTCCTCTACACGTTGGCGTGCGGTAGCCGATCAAAAAAATCTGTTGTATTATTTTGAAACGGCATTGTCTCCCGCGACATTCTGGGTAGATCTGAAAAACTTTGACTTGTCGGAAGGAAATGATGTAAAAAAACTGGCATTAGCCGACGGACAGATATATCACGGAGACGCTTCCAATTATTTCAAAAAAGCAGAACCTTTTGTTTTTCTGGGCTTATAGTCAAAAGACTGAATGGTGTTGAGGACCTGTTCCTTTATCTGGTCTGCGGTCGGATTCAATGCCTCTGTAGTGAATATCCCCTGGTCCGGATCTATCCGGTGGTAAACCATCAGGTAAAGGTCAAAAATAATATGCAGGCTTAAACGATACCTTTCGCTAAGCACCGGGGAGATCTGACGGATCATATCCATCGTTTCTTCCCGGTATTTTTCTGCCCGGGTCATATAATACCTCACCAAAGAACGGAATCCCGGTGCAATGGGTCCGCCGTGAGCCATATCATCCAGATCATCCGGGCAGAGACGGTATTTATCCAGTAGATCGCAGGGAAAATAATTCAAGTGGTTCAGGCGGTCTTTTTGAAAATCCCGGATAATATGTACCAGGTAACTGAAAACAGCGCAGGGACGGGCTGTCCGGCGTACATCAAAAACAGGCGGCAGGTAACGGCCGTCCGATTCCCTCAGGCCGCATAGATGTACAAAAATGCCGGCAGGGGCCACACACGCTCCCTCGGCATATAGAAGAAAATCTTCAAAAGCGGGAAATCCGTTGTGGTGAATGTCGTAAATCATGGAACGGGCGAATGATTCCACGGGCCAATCCGGGATAAGAAATTTTTGCCAGGTTGCCGTCAACGCTTCTTCTTCACCTTTTTGATCTTCCTTGTTTTTAATCCTGTTGAGCCAGGATTTTACATAGGCTTCAAATTCTGCCTGTTCTTTTTTTCCAATAGAATTGTGCTCTGCTTTGTAATTGTCTATTAAATCGTCTACAGAACGCATAAATTGGTAGGCCTTACTGGCAGCTCCGTACCGTTCTGCATCCCAGAAAGCCGCAGCAATCAGAATGTTTGGATGATCCTTAATTTTATCAAAATCAATGGAATGATAAATTTCCAGGTATTGATCAGCTTCTTGATGCTTCATTTTGCATGTCTTCAAAAATTCTTTCCGATGTCAGTTGTGCAGACATCAAAACCAAGGGTACGCCATTGCCCGGATGGGTGCTCCCCCCGGTAAAATATAAATTGTGGTACCGGCGGTGACGGTTGTGGGGACGAAAATAACCCATTTGCAGGATAAAATGACTTATGCTTCCAAAAACGGATCCCTTTGTAATATGGTAATTCTTTTCCCAGGTTTCGGGCATCAGGCATATCTCAAATTTTATGTGCTTTTCCAGATCTGTCAAACCTTGTTTTTCCAGCCGTTCCAGGACCCCTTTCCGGATGGTTTTGGACAGCACGTCCCACTGGTTTTTGTTCTTTCTATGCAAATGTCCCACCGGAACCACAACAGAAATGGTGTCCTGACCTTCGGGAGCTGATTCCGGGTCGGATTCCCGCGGGCAATAGACGTAAAAACTGGGATCTCCGGAAACGGTTTTGTCCCTGAATATCTTATCCAGATTGTGTTTGTATTTTTCAGACATAAAAACATTGTGCAGTCCCAGTTGGGAATAGGGTTTGTCCAAAGCCCAGTGGAAAGAAATTGCCGAGCAGGAATACCGGAGTTTGTCCAGAAGTGCGGCATGGCCTTTTTCCCTGAGAAGTTCCTTGTAAACATAAGGCAGGTCGGCATTGGCTACTACTATGTCGGAAGGGACAAAGGTGCCGTCTTCCAGTTCAATGCCCATGGTTTTATGACCCTCGGTTATGATGTGTGTGACTGGACTGTTGCAATGGATTTGTACGCCAAGGTTTTCGGCCTTTTTTTGGAGGGCTTCCACCACGCTGAACATACCTCCCCGGGCAACCAGGGATCCTTGTGTTATTTCGGCGGCCGGAAGCATAGAGAATAAAGCCGGGGCTGTAAAGGGATTTTGTCCCACATAAATGTTCTGGAAAGTAAACGCTGTTTGCAGATGGGGGTGATTGAAGAAACGTTTTACATACCTCATGTGGCTGATAAGCGTTTTAATCCGGAACAGAACGCAAATATTTTTTACTGTTATAAATTGAAAGAGTGAAGTATAATTGCGGCCCAGTAATTCCTTCAAAGCAATGTTATAAAACCCGTATCCTTTTTTAACGTAAGCCAGGAACTGGGAATAACTGCCCGGTTCCAGGGCCTCCATTTGTTTTTCCATAACAGTCCGGTCTGTGGTAAAGCGAAAAACGGTTCCATCTGTGAAATAAAGGCGGTAAATATCGGAAATAGGTTGGTAAGAGACAGCCTGATCAAAAGGGATCCCCAGGGTTTTGAAAACGTCCCGGTAGATTTCGGGCATTAGGAAAATTGTGGCTCCCAGGTCAAACCGGTGCCCATCGCGGATAATACGGCTGCAGCGGCCGCCGGGTGTATCCGATTGCTCATAAATGTTTACCTGGAATCCTTTCTGAGCCAGGAATATGGCTGTAGTAAGACCTCCGGTTCCGGCTCCTATAATAACGGCAGTTTTCAGTTCTCTCATAATTTTCCCCAAATATATACAAAAACACGCGCATCCGCTGAATATGTTGCTTTTAACTATATTTGTACCATAAATTAAATCATGATTAAACGGGTTTACATAGCTTTAGGCGTTTGTTTCCTGCTGTTCATAACGGGTTGCGGAGGACCACGTATAGGCATCTATACTATTCGTTTACAGGATGTAGAAACGACTCCTGCTGCGCCAACCAGGGACATGATGTTTTCCACGGCCGGACAATCCGATGGAACCACACAATACATTTATGAAGACCCGTCAGTCAGGATCACCTGGAAACTCACCAATACCCGTTTTGGATTTTTGCTTGAGAACCTGGCGGCAGATACACTCACCATTGACTGGGAACATGCTTCATACATCAATCAGGTCCAGGACACGTTGCGGGTTATTCACGACGGGGTCGATTTTTCAGAGAAAGACTCTGTCCAACAGGTTACCGCGATACCCCCGTATGGATCTTTGGAAGATTTTCTGCTTCCGGCTTCCAATATTTTTTACGATCCGGACAACTTTACGCTGTGGCGAATCAATTATCTTTTTTATCACAGGAAAGGAAATATCGGCCAGAATGTGTCTGTAGAATTGCCTATGACCATAGGAGGAAGTGCTTCCAGGTACCGTTTCAGATTTATGATAGAAGATTGGAAAGACGTTACCTTTTGATTGCGAATTCCGATTTTTGTTTTACTTTTGCAATCCCTTATGGTGATCGTAGCTCAGTTGGTTAGAGCGCTAGATTGTGGCTCTAGAGGTCGGGGGTTCGAATCCCCTCTTTCACCCAGCAAAGCAGACAGTTTTTTGTCTGCTTTTTTTATTCCT
>Ga0172377_10006196_pt1 | contig 12305 bp, 19 predicted proteins | sample Pumphouse3metaG_FD_119749 | JGI IMG/M metagenome (GOLD analysis project Ga0172377, IMG submission 119749) | Leachate microbial communities from a municipal landfill in Southern Ontario, Canada - Pumphouse #3 metaG | ecosystem: Engineered > Solid waste > Landfill > Unclassified | place: Canada... | reverse complement strand
CCCCTGATAATTATTTCCATTGGTCGTCTACCGGGAAGAAGCCAGTCTCCGCCCCTCACCCAGACTCCACTGGCGATTGGTTTCAGATGGACGGGAGTAAGTGGAAGCTGATGATTGTCTGTCGCGGTATGTTCAATGGTAAACCTCGCTATCAGTTTTTAGGGATAAACGGGGAGGCGTACAGGTGGGGGAGAATATGCAACACTATCCCAGAACTCTTCACCCCTTCCCGCCGCTGTTATCAGCGGATTAATGGGCCTGGGGGAGTGGTAGTAGAGAAGTAATTAACAACCAACAACTAACAGAAAAGGATACAGATTATGCGAGACAAGACACTGGGTGAACGGGATGACGAAGCAAAAAGAGATAAAGAACTGCGAGCCTATATGACTTTGCAGAACGCTTTCGGTGCAAAAATAGGCGATACGTTTAAAATCCTGCGGTCGGCAGAGGGAATGGAGGCGGGCTGGCGGTGCGCGTGGTCTTCCAAAATGGGACAATTTGTTGGCAAAACATTCCGCGCAACAAGGGTAGACTCTTTTGGAATTAAGCTGGGCGAGTATTTCTTCCCTTGGTTCGTACTGGAAAAAGTCCCGGAACAGGATATGCCGGGAGATTGGTTTCTGAAAGCCGGGAGTAGTTCTCTGTTCCTGATAGTAGAAGGAGATGATGTTGTCAGGGATGATGATGAGGGGCCGGACCCTGATATGGATTACACCTACTATCGACTGTTCGAGATTGGGGAACAGGGGAAGGTTAGGTCTTCAAAGTTCTGTATTAAACTGCAGCATGTTTTCAATCTCGAGCGGGATCAATACACTCGAATCCCTGCTCCGACTATCGGTATCTTAGCCCGATCAGAAGTAGAGCCGGAAGAGGAACAATGAGCTACTGGTATTTAATTTTATTCATTCTCTGGTGTCTGGTTAAACCAGGAGGGAAGTGAGCTATGATTATCTTCTTCTTTATTCTTATCATGACCTGTGCAATTGAATCCGTCCTTCTCTGTATCTACTTGGAACGGAAGAAGGACATCTGGTGGGCAGAGGAATATAAAAACACTTTCAGCTCAAAGGAGTTTAACAAATGATCAGTATAAACATGCAGGCATTTCTGAATACAATCGCATTCTCTGAACTCGGCAATCTTGCCAGTCGCCCAGACCGAGGAGCGAGCATGATAGTTGGCAGCCGCCCCGGCCATGAAATTAAACTCCATGATTATTCAGACCATCCGCGCGTTACAGTGCATATTAATGGAACTATCTGGTCAACGGCGGCTGGCTGCTTTCAGATCAAATCGGACATATACGACCACTACCGGAAACTCCTCAACCTCCCGGACTTCTCCTACGATTCCCAGAGGGCCATTGCTATCCACCTGATTAACGAGCAGGGCGGGGCTAAATTCGTGGAGGAGGGGAGGATTGATCTGGCCATGCAGAAGGTGAATAATACCTGGGTGAGCTTGCCGGGGTCGAGCCACACTGACCAGCACCAGAACAAAGAGGAATACCTGCTTGCTTATTATAAAGTACAGGTTAAGGATTTGGAGGAGATGGCGAGGGGGGAGAAAGGATGAAAAGCAGCAACAAATCGAAGAGATGGGATAAAAAATATCTGGTTTTACAAGAAACAGTTTATAAAAATTCCCGTCCAACTTATTATCAGACAGACTTCCTTCTTCTCGCTCTTTATCGCATGATAACCCTTAAACGCAGCAACAAGTGCCGCCTGCGATCGGAATGGAGATAATGGATACTTCAAAAATGTACAGGAAATGCCAGGGGTTATGGAAACTGGCCTACCACTCCCCGCAAACTTTAACCTTTAAGACACAGCGGGAGGCACAACGGGCGAAGTTTGCCTTATATAATTCAACAAAGGAAGTCAGGAAAGCTCTTCATGCCGGGCGGGCAGCAAATGTCTCTCAAGCTCTCACCCTCGCCGTGCAGAATTGCGAAATTTGCCTATCTGAGGATAAGCTCTCCATCACTCTGCAAAACCACTCGGAGAACTCTTTCTATGGGAGTATGCTGGGGCAGTTGGAAGATATGGTAGAAGATGGCGGGGAGGAGCAGGCAGAGGAACAAGCGGAACAAGCTCCCACTCTGGCGAATGATCTTGCGGAACAGCTGCGGAAACTGAGTCAGGGGATTATTGATTCACAACAAGTAATCAAGCCACCATATATTGTAACCTGCAAATCGGGAGACAGCAATGTCAACAGATAAGATCAAGCCGCCAGACGTATTCCCTGCTTTGTTTAAAGAGGTTCTTGCGCGGGGGGAAGAGGAATGGAGATTAGGGAAGAGCAAAGAAAAACCGCCTCTGCTCGCCCTTGCGCGGCGGTATCGCGCCTTTCTACGCTCTCTTGCATACTACCCCCTCCATCCACTTAATAAATACCGTGAAGGGCGAAAAATCCGCACCAGAATCAAATACGAACCTTTATTGCGCCATTATGCACTTTATATAATCTCAGAAAAAGAGATAGATTGGGACTCGGCGCGGGAAAATAAATCTTGACTCTCTGCCTGTGCTCGTGTAATGTGAGGTCGTGATGCAACGAAGGGTGGCAAGCAGCCTCCCAAATCCAGCAACAAACAACCCTAAAGGAGCCTAAAATGGCTGAAAAAGAAGTAGTAGTAATGGAAGACGGTACGGAAGTTGTATTCTCTGGTGCAAAGAAAAAACTTATCAAGAATACAGTTGCCGATGAAAGCGGGGCCTTTAACACTACCCTGTACTTTAGAAATGGCCGCATTCTCACCTTCACCGCCCCCGAATCCTTGCTTGATCAGTTTGCTATGCACGGAATCGACCAGAAACTTGGTGATTCCATCGCAGGTATCGTGGATACTGATGATGCGGTTCTGGCCATGGAAGAAACCATCACCCGCCTGCAAAATGGTGAATGGGCTGTTAAACGTAAATCCAGCGAACTCGCTGGCGGCTCCATCCTCCTTCGCGCCCTTGTCGAGTATTCTGGCCAGGATGTTGAGAAGGTTAAGGAATTCCTCTCCGCGAAAACTCATGCAGAGAAGTTTGCCCTGCGCAAGAATGCTGGAGTTAAAGCTATTGTTGACCGCTTGGAAGATGAAAAAGCAGCTCGGCTTGCAGAGAAAGATACTGGTAAACCAGCAATTGATAGCTCTGCACTGTTGTCAGAATTGAGCTGAATCAGTCCCACCTGCTGTAAGTAGTTCCCACCTGCTGTAAGTAGTTCCTCCCGGAAACCCCCCTTATGTGAGTCAAAATGACCCATGTGAGGGGGGTTTTTTATTTTCAAAATAATGTAATTCATGTAAAGGTTTTCAATTCAATGTAAGATAGGTGAGAAAAACATTGCATTAATGGTTATTCGCGTGTATTATTAATGAATACTTCAAGCGGGGAACTAAACCACCGCGCATAAACCGCGCATAATTAAGGAGATGGAAAAATGGGGACTTCAGCAGAAACAGCAACAGCAATCGCAACAGCAACAGCAACAGCAATCGCAACAGATGAACTCGATGGCCTTGGCGAGCTTGACAAAATTCTCGCTCTCGCTGCCAGTTCTCCGAAACCCAGGAATAATGCTAAGCAGGGAAAGAGCTGGGATACGATTGACCAAATCCGGGAGTTTCGAGGGAAGCAAAATAAGCTGATTAAGTATAAGCTGCTGCGAGGGGCACGGGTATGGGTGCAGATTACCTGCAAGAATTGCGGTAAACTAGTTTCTTTAACCTTTCAACGCAGCATGGAGTTGTGGAGCTACAATGGGGTAGAGAACTGGAGAACAGGTGAGAAGTTTAACAAGGATTTAAGTAGTGATCTTATAGAAGATGCAGTCATTGAACGCTTTGTGCCATATTGCGACCAGTGTATGGAAGTGCCAGCCGTCTTTAAACCATTCAAACAGGTATTTGGGGTCAACACCCCTGAGGAGAAAGTAGATGGGCCGACCGAAGAATGTGATTAAATCAGTGGAAAAAAACATTTCCATCCCGGAAGATGTAGTCTGCAGGATTGACTTGCAATTGTTCTCGGAACTGGAGGGCCGGGTGCCGCACGGGGCATGGTCGAGATTGGTAACAAAGTTGCTCAGGAATGACTTGGAGCAAAGGAAACAGGCGGGGATATGAGTGAGAAATTGATATTAAACGAAGGGCAGGCAGAGGCAGTTGATAGAATTATGTCTTTTATCAACTCCCCTGCTAAACACTTCTTCCTGCTCTCCGGGAGGCCAGGAACAGGGAAAACAACTTGTGTGAAGGAGATTGCAGAGCAGGTAAAGGGGAAAATCATCTTCACCGCACCGACCAACAAGGCCACTAAAGTTCTGCGGGAAACCCTTACCACTCGGAGCTATTCCCCGATATGTAAAACCACTTACAGCTTACTGGGAATGAAAATGGATAAAACCGGGAAGGCCCGGAAAATCCGCGCGCCGAAAAATCCAGTTAATCTCGCCGACTACAAAGTGGTGGTGGTGGACGAAGCGAGTATGCTGAAAGGGGACTTGTGGAATTACCTCTCAGCAGCGGCTAAGCAATTCCGCCTCAAGATTGTATTTCTGGGGGATGATAAACAGCTCCCTCCGGTTAATGAGGTTGTCTCGCTGGTTTGGAAAAAGGCGGAGGAGCAGTATAAGCTCCTGGAAATCATCCGCTTTGGCTCACAAATTCAAATCCTTTCCGATACTGTCCGAACGCAGATTGATTCTCCCTGCCCGCGCATCTCCTTTGACGCGCAGAATGATGGCTTACAAGGGATTTGGAACATGAATAAGATGGAGTTTCTGGCCACCATTCAGCACCACGCGCGAGAGGAGTTATTCTCAAAGGGCGGGGAGAAAGTGATTGCCTGGCGGAATAAAACAGTAGAATACTTCAACCGGATAATCCGCGCGGAACTCTTCGACAACCCGGAGGAGCAGGAATGGTTGCCCAGCGATCGGATTCTCTTATCCGAGCCAGCTATTAATGAAGCCGGAGCGTTGGTGGGGAGTACTGATGAAGAGGGGGTGATCGAGAGTATTGAAGTGGAGCAGAATCCGGTGTTTCCTGAGTTCACTTGCTGGCATATATCTATGCTGTCGGAGGAGAATCGGATAGTCTCCCTTTGGGTGCTTCATCCTGATTCCCAGAAGGATTTCGCAAACAAGTGTAAAGAGCTTGCGGCGTTGGCCAGTGAATCCAGCTGGAAGTGGAAGGATTTTTGGAACTTTCAGGAGGCCTTTCACAGCATTAAGTATGCCTATGCAATTACCGCGCACAGGTCGCAGGGGAGTACGTATAAGACGGCCTTCGTGGTATGGGATGATATACTGATGAACCGAAACCGAGTGGAGGGGTTTAAATGCTTGAATGTAGCAATTACCCGTCCGACTACTAAATTAATTCTGGGGAGGATGTAAAAGTGGATGAAATTCTCGAAGTAAAATTAACCGATTGGCGGGCAAAGGCGGCAGCTGGCCTCCTTACCATGCCGGAGATGGTACAGGCAATTGAATACCTTCGCTCACAACGCGGGGCGGCAACGGTAAAGGCGAAGAAAAAAGGAACCAGTAAAAAAGTAGTGGATGCAAATGAACTGCTTGGGGAGTTGAAAGGATTATGACCGATTATACTAAAGCCTATTTCCCACAAGTCGTGGATTCCTCTATGCTCTCTGACTTCCGTGTATGCCCGTATAAGTTCTTTCTAACCTATATGATGCACTGGAAACCACAATTCGAGTCCGTGCATTTGGTAGCTGGTGGAGCGTTCGCGAAAGGCGTGGAATGTGCGCGGCGGGCGTTCTATGAACAGGGGGCGGATCAGGTAGAAGCAGAAGCCGCTGGCCTTGCTGGACTCATTACAGAATACGGGGACTTCGAGTGCCCGATTGATTCCCCTAAATCTCTTACGCGCCTCTGCGGGGCCTTGGAGTTCTATTTCAGCCAGTACCCATTAAAGCGAGATGTCTGTGTCCCGATCACCATGCCGGACGGTCGCCGGGGAATTGAGTTTGCGTTCCGGGAGGAGCTGGAGGTCAACCATCCGCAGACCGGAAACCCGATTATCTACTCCGGGCGATCAGATGCGACGGTAGATTTCGCAGGGGGCATTTATAACATAGATGAGAAAACCACAACACAGCTCGGCGCAAAGTGGGCGAATCAGTGGGATCTCCGCTCGCAGTTCACCAGCTATTGTTGGGCGGGGCGGCGGATGAAGGTACCGATTCAGGGAACTATCATCCGAGGGGTGTCGATATTGAAGACTAAGTTCGCCACCGAACAAGCTCTGACCACCCGCCAGGGTTGGGAACTCGACCGATGGGAAGAGATGCTGTACAGGGATCTGGAGCGGATGCTGAAGATGTATCACCGCATGATGGACAGCAACCTCCCTCCGCGCATGGTTCTTGATGGAGCTTGTGTCCGCATGGGCAATGCCTGGGATAGGAACTTTGAACCAGCTTGCAATGATTTCGGCGGTTGCCCATTCCGGGAAGTATGCCGGGCGAAGAATCCTGAAGGGCTGTTGGAAAGCAGCTTCGCGCAAAGGGTATGGGACCCGCTGCAGCATAAGGAACTGACCATGGAAGAATGGGAACAGGGATGGGAGGTGAGGAGCAATTATGAGCAAACAAGCTGAATTCTACGTAGATGAAAGGACAGGTTGCATTGCAGTTAGAAAGCGGGTGAATTATCGAATATCTCCTGGTTGCCATGAGGAGTTGCCAGATGTAGTAGCTTTCTGGTCTGGAGATTCTACTACATTTCATGGAGATGATGTTGAGTGGAATGTAGCAACATGGCAGCAAGAAAAGGCAAAACGGCTTTGTGAATTGCTGAATGGGGATTTATTACTTGCTGAGAAGGAATAACTGCTAATGACTAATTTTGAAGCCTGGTGTATAATTGTAAGCGGAGTATTTGCTGAGCAAACAATAAAACGAAGCCGTCGACTTAATCTTATTTACTGGATGTTGGTGCTTATTGTTGTTATTAACCCCTGGGGCATTACAACTCTACTATTAGGACGCTGAACCATGATCCGCAGATATATCATAAACAACCAGGATTTCGGCTATTACCAGTTCCCATCTTACGTAATTAAACCAACCAGCATTTTCTGGTATTGCTATGTCTGCGGGTGCACGTACTCCCAGATGCCAGTCTACCTCCCAGACAACACAGAGGTGAGCATCTGGCTGCCCAGAGTAGGACTATGCCCTTCCTGCTCCCCGCCCGATTCTGGAATCTTCGCCGACCTCCATCCGGGGTCTGTGTGGGAACCTGGGCCATTCGGGCTAAGTAAGAATTACACGAAAGAATTAATTTGTCAGGAACTCATTATTTTAATTGACTTTATTTTAAAAAGGGAGTAGATATGGATGATGCAAAAGATAAACAACAAGTGCAAGCGATAGTACCGGAACGGGAACAGGATATTAAAAACGACCTCCCAGGGCCGAATGTATTGCTCATGGGGCCGACAGGAACAGGGAAGACGCATAGTATAGGAACCCTGGTCGATTGCGATATTGAGGTGTTTTATTTCGCTTTTGAAAGCGGCACGGAATCGCTCATCGGATACTGGAAGGATAGAGGCTTACCAGTTCCGGCAAACCTCCACATAATCACAGTGAAATCAGCTTCAGCGGGCTGGGCGGATATGGCCGATTCAATCGGCTTCGTCAACAAACTCCCGTACGATGCGCTGAAGAAAATGTCCGACCCGAAGAAGTCGAAGTACAATCAGTTGGAAAAGTTCCTTCGGGCGTTCAATGATGTAACAGATGATCTTGGCAACCATTACGGCTGTCTCGATGATTTCGGCCCGGATAAAGCAGTGGTATTCGACGGGCTCACCGGGCTCTCTGCGGCGAGTATGCAGACGGTGGTAGGCGGAAAGGCGGATAGAGACCAGAAGGATTGGGGCTTGGCGCAGAACATTCTTGAAATGCTCCTGCGGAAAGTGTGCGATGATTCCCGCTATACTTTCGTCCTGCTCGCCCATGTAGAGCGGGAGACGGATGAAGTCCTGGGAGGGGTTAAACTTATGGTATCAACCCTTGGCCGCAAACTTCCGCCGAAGCTCTCCCCTATGTTCTCAGACGCCATTCTCACCGTCCGCACGGGAACTGAATGGTATTGGGATACGGCTTCCGCACAGGCAGATGTGAAAACCCGGAACCTCCCAATCGCCAATAAAAATAAACCGGACTTTAAAACTATAATCTCAACCTGGGAGAAGCGACGGAGAAGCTAACAGAGTTGGAAGGGATTGTTCAGGAATGGTATGATAAGGATGTGATTAAATCAACTGATAGCTCAAAAGGGAGGGGGAATATTACAATAGGAATGGCAGAGGCTTTTCAACACGCAATCGCTTATAGAAACGTATTAGTGAAAATAAAGGAGATTAAAGAAAAATGACTGAAGTCGTTGTCCAAATCGAACCAGAAGGGGATTCCTGCACTGGTTGCCCGTTCTTCATTCCAATGTTTGGGAATTGTAAGGTATTCGAGCGAACAGACGCAGATGCCAAACGAAGGGGGAAGGATCCTGATGCGAGGTTGCTTGCTTGCATACATGCAGAGATAAAGGAGCTTGGACATTGATGGATTGGAATACTGATCTTACACAGAGGTTTGAGAAGGAGCAACAAGCCCAGTGTGAGTATAATGAAAATCTTTTGCAAGGAGTGAAAGGAATGGAGATGAATAATATACAAAATAAACAGTGCACTACTCCTGCACATATAAGCAGTCCTGCAGAATTGGCTGTAAAAACTTTAAGGGAAGAAGTTGATGCAGCGGAGCTGCTCTACTGCGAAATGTGTGATATTCTTGAACCTGTTGCCTTTCAACAACCACCAGAAGAGGCAATAGGCCAAGAGGAGACAATTCCTGCAATTCCATCACTGTTTAACGAAATTCGCATTCTCACTGCGCGCTTGCACCAAATCCATAGCGATATGAGAAATAAAATCCGAAGCACCGGACTGTAATACCAAACAGCACCAAACAGCTAAATCAACCGCGCACCGCGCAAATTAAAAAATTGGAGAACAAAATGGCCTTTAATCCTGATGACTTTCTTAACCAAACTGTAACCGGCTCAAACGATACCACCATGATTAACCCCCCGGAGAACATAGCCAGCGATCCCTATACAATCTTGGCCAATAAGGTAGCAGTCCGCACTTGGCAGAAGAAAGACGACCCGTCAGTCGCTGGTCTCGCCCTCGATATTCAATGGGAAATCCAAGACGAATCCGTGAAAGAGTTCTGCGGGCGGGAGAAGGTACTCTGCAAACAGGGAATCATGCTTGACCTTAATAACGACGGCACGCTGAACATGGCCAAAGGAAAGAACATCTCTCTTGGCAAGCTCCGCGAAGCACTGGAACTCAATGATCCCTCCGAACCTTTTTCCTTCAACATGATCCAGGGGATCATGGCCCACGGATTTGTCACACATCGGGTGGTAGGGGAAAACATTTATGCAGAGATTAAGCGGGTAGAAAAGCTGTAATCGGAATTGTTCCGGGGAAGTAATAATTAATAATCCGCCGGGGAATGGGTTTATAGCCCGCTCCTCGGCGTTTTGCCTTTGCGGGTATAATCATACCGCCCATTTCTAAATCATTCACCTACCTACCACCAACGGAGCTACAATCAATGCCACTTATACCGACCACCGCCGTCATCATCTCCCCCGAACGCCAACGGCAGGAATTTGATCCAGTCGCCCTCACCACCCTCGCTAATTCTATAATCTCCCTGGGTCTCATGCACTCAATCGTCCTGCGGGAAACGGAGAAGGGCTATGTACTGGTCGCCGGGGAACGCCGCCTCCGGGCGATAGAAGAACTCAATATGCTCGGCCAGACTATTGAGTACAATGAACAAGAAGTGCCAATGGGGCAAATCCCGTTTTCTCTGATCGGCGCAGACTCGGAACTCCTTGCAGAGGAGGCGGAGCTGGACGAGAATCTCAAACGCACGGACCTCACTTGGCAGGAACTCGCTAATGCCCATACCAGATTGCATAAACTCCGGGCCGCGCAGAAAGAGCAATCCCCAACAGCCCTCCCACAAACCGTAGCGGATACTGCTCTGGAACTCATGGGGCGGTCGGACGGGGCGTATCAGAACAAGATCAGAAAGGAATTAATCGTCGCCCAGCACCTCGACAAGCCGGAAGTGCAGAAAGCAAAAACCATGGATGAAGCATTTAAGGTGCTGAAGAAGCTGGAGACAAGGGAGAGGAATTGTGCTCTGGCAGCGGATACTGGGGCAGCCCTCCGCGTAAGTAATCATGAACTGTATAATGAAAAATGCCTCCCCTGGATGGAAGCGCGAGTGGCCGAGAATCCAGAGGGCCTGGTAGATGTTATATGCACTGACCCCCCGTACGGCATGGGGGCGGATAAGTTCAATGATGGAGCTGGCCGCCTCACCGGAACCACGCATGATTATGATGATTCATACGAGAACTGGCAGGCTCTCATGCGCACTTGGTGTCCACTGTCCTATAAGATATGCACAGCCCAGGCCCATGCTTATGTATTCTGTGATATTGAGCGGTTCGCGGAACTAAAGGCTATGATGCAAGAGGCTGGCTGGTATGTCTTCCGCACACCGTTCGTCTATGTGAAGCCAGATGCCTCCCGCGTTCCCCTTCCGGATAAAGGCCCGCGCAGGCAATTCGAACTCCTCCTCTATGCGATTAAAGGCGGGAAGCTGGTAACTCGCATATACCCGGATGTTATCACTGCAACCGCTGATCGCCATTCCACGCACGGGGCATGTAAGCCAGTCTCCCTGTTCAAGAATCTCTTGCAACGGTCAGTAATCCCCGGAAATGTAGTGCTTGATACTTTTGCCGGAACTGGCCCGGTTATCCCCGCCGCGCACTATTTCAATTGTCGGGTGATTGCTATTGAGGCAGTTCCTGAATCCTACGCGGAGTGCGTGGAGAGGCTGAAGGGGTTGGACGCGATTACGCATAATTGGGAGGAATAATGAGTAAACCAACAACAACAACACCCCCTGCAATCCCTATCCCTATGGGGCCGCTTCCTGCTCGGATAATGCTGGTCGATGAGTGCTATCGGAAGGCCGACCTCGAAGACCTAAAACCCTTCTCTGGCTTCCTTGGCAAGGAGCTTGGCCGCCTTCTGGCCGAGGTAGGCATCTCCCTTTCCGGCTGCTATTCCACCTGGGCCGTCCACCAATACTCTGGGGTCGGCGGGCAGGATTTCTTTGCCAGTCGGAAAAAAGACATTACGCCGGATCACAGGGATTTCTATGGCAAACCAGCTCTCCCTTGCGTACACGAGGCCCAGGAAGCCTTAGTGCGGGAGATTGAATCCTGCCATCCGAACATCATAGTCGCGTTTGGCAATACAGCAATGATCCTCCTCACAGGGAAGTGGGGGATTACCAGTTGGCGCGGCTCAACGCTTGAATGCACCCTCCCAGGACTCTCCTACACTCCGAAGGTTATTCCTGTGTATCCGATAGGCCGGGTACTGGCGAAGTGGGAATGGCGACCTATCGCACAGATGGATTTGAGAAGGGTTGTAAAGGAATCGAAATTCCCGGAGATTATTCGCCCGGATTACAAATTCATAATCCGCCCGGATTTCGATACAGCAAACAATCTCCTGAACCGCTTGCTCTCCGAGGCCACTAACACTCCCGGTCCCCTGAAGCTCGCGGTAGACATTGAAACTCGTTCCTATCACATCGCTTGCTTGCAAATCGCCTGGTCAAACCTCGATGCGATTTGCATACCGCTGATGTGTGTGGAGCGCGGGGAGGGGTATTGGACGCTGGAAGAGGAGTCCGCATTAATGTTCCGGCTCTACTTACTCCTCACGCATAAAAACGTGCAGGTAATCGGGCAGAACTTTCACTTCGATGCACAGTACTTCTATCGGTACTTGTTATTCTCCCCGAACCTGTACCATGATACGCTGATTTCCCAACATGCTATGTTCTCAACCATGGAGAAGAGCCTGGACTTCCTCTCTTCCATGTATTGCGAGCATCATGTATTCTGGAAAGCTGAGGGGCGGGAGTGGACACCGGAAGAGGATGAGGATCAGCTATGGACTTACGGCTGTAAGGATGCGGTTATCACCTATGAAGTAGACACGGAAGAGTGGAAAGCGATTGATCAGATGGGACTGCGGGAGCAAGCGGAATTCCAGAATGCACTCTTCTGGCCAGTACTCAACACCATGATCGGCGGGGTGCGGGTGAATCGCGCGGAGCGGGATAAGTTCGCGGCACTGTTGTTTGAGGAAATTGCTG
>Ga0172377_10006193_pt1 | contig 12309 bp, 23 predicted proteins | sample Pumphouse3metaG_FD_119749 | JGI IMG/M metagenome (GOLD analysis project Ga0172377, IMG submission 119749) | Leachate microbial communities from a municipal landfill in Southern Ontario, Canada - Pumphouse #3 metaG | ecosystem: Engineered > Solid waste > Landfill > Unclassified | place: Canada... | reverse complement strand
TTTCAAGGCAAAGAATCCCGCCAGAATGACAAATGAACTCGTCAGACAGGCCAGAAAAGACCCGTCGGGACAGGCTATCGAAGGGGTACGGGCTTCGATGGTGGACTATATATTAGAGAAGTCAGCAAAGGGCGGGTACAACGAACTCGGAGAAAAAGTCATATCCGGCAACGATATGATGGGATTCATCAACAAAAGCGAAGGTGTACTGAGACAGGTATTCACCCCTGAGCAAATGGGGAGAATGAAACGCATAGCTTCGGAATACTCAAAGATTCAAAAATATGTTGGCGCAAGCGGACGGGGCGAAGATATTGAAATGAAGGACTTCGCCTCCAATGCGCTGAGAATGGCAAGCCGTGTGGTTGGTGCGCGTGTAGGTGGGAAAATCGGTGCGGGGACTTCAGGGGGGAGTATTCAGGCTGCCGGGATCATGTCTGGACGCGCTAAAGCCTTTATGACTTGGCTCACCAAGAACAGGGCAGAGGCGCTTCTCCACGATGCCATCCTTTCTCCGGACCCCCAATTATTACAAGCCCTGCTTTTGCCACTAGACAAGCCACAAACACAAGCAACAAACCTACGCATACTCAACGACAGGCTCAATGTGTGGCTCTTGGGTGCGGGAAGTAGGGTAATGGATGACATTATCAAGGAAGAGGAAGAATAGGCGAGGGCACTATGGCACGAATAAAAACATGGGTAGACGGTGAGGTTCTCTACGGGGACGACCTGAACGATGAGTTTGACGCGGTCTATGCCGACTTCCCCTCCGACATACCGGACGTGACAGGTAAAGCCGACAAAGTAGCGGCAAGCCCCGACCCCACGGGGTACGTTGCGACCTTTGACAGCGGGGGGAATCTGGACAAGTCGGACCAACTTGTAAGCGCAATAGGCAACGTATCCTCCACCGACATTACCACCATCGTCAAGCTGACACAGGCCGAATATGACGGGCTATCCCCCGTTGACCCGAACACCCTGTATATCATCGTGGAGGCGGGGCCATGAGGATAAGTGAGGCAGATGCCTTCTATGTGGGTAGCCAAGCGGCGGCGGCTGTGTACCTGGGAGCCGTACAGGTGTGGATTGGTTACAAAGACCCTGACCCGATAGAGCTTGAAACCCTCCCCCTCCCCTCCGTTGACGCAGACACCAACGTCATAGCCGAAACTCCCGTATCCGAAGGCCCACTTGGGCTTTCTGCTCTCTCGCTGCCGACGGTAGGTGTAGGAGATACCGAACTGCGTTACCCCGATTGGGTGACGTATGACGGTCATTTTAACACAGGCGGTGACGTACCGACGGATGATGGTTATTATTGCTCCGGGGACACAGTAACGGCGGAGGGGCCGGGAACGCTGGTTAAGGCCGGGTATTCCTTCGGGCACTGGAATACGAAAATTGATGGTTCGGGTACGGTCGTTGCCACTTCAGGAGATTATACCATCACTGCGCCGACAACCTTTTACGCAATGTGGTACGGCGATATTGTGGTGGTGTACCTGGGGAATGGCTCGACTGGAGGCGATCCGCCGACCGATGGGAATACCTATACGGAAGATGATACGGTCACGGTGCTTGGACAGAACACGCTTGTTCGCTCCGTGTATGAGTTCGCCGGGTGGGACACTATTCCAGACGGGAGCGGCACACACTATGATGAGGATGATACATTTACCGTCGGAGACTTGCCGGTGTATTTATACGCGCAGTGGGCATTTTTAGGCTCACAATGGGTTGCCTGGGGATTTAACCCCTTCGACCCACTGTATGACGCTTCGAGCGATGTGTTGTCTAACCAGCTATTTACCACTGATGATTAAGGAGGCATAAAATGTCAGTAGCAGTAAAAAGAAAATTATCGGGGAGCACAGACGGAAAGGGAATTAAGGTCGTCGCTACCTCAACGCCCGGAACAGCAATACATACCGCAGTTGCTGGAACGACGGCAGGGACGTACGATGAAGTCTGGTTGTGGGCGCAGAACAACCATACCGAAGCCGTGACACTTACTATTGAATTCGGCAGTGCCAACACAGAGGATAATATCATCATGGATATTCCCTCGAAGGAAGGACTTGTGCCGGTGGTGCCGGGATTCCTCTTGCAGAACGAGGCTACGGTAAAAGCGTTCGCCGGAACGACAAATGTGATTACCGTTCATGGTTTCGTAAACAATATGGCGGATTCGTAAATGAAACGATTGCGAGACAGATTCTTCGGGTATGACTTAGACAAGAAGTCTCATTTACTGCTGTCTGGTCGGAGTAGATTGTATGAGCAGGAGTGGAGCAGTGGATTCGTCGGAGCCACCGGAGGTACTATCACTACCGATGGTGATTATAAAATTCATACCTTCACCGAGAACGGTGATTTTATTGTCACTAGCGGTGGTGAGGTTGACTATCTTATTGTTGCTGGTGGCGGTGGAGGCGGCGATCGTGTGGGAGCTGGTGGTGGAGGAGGTGGCCTTATATTTAAGCAGGAAATTACCCTTGCCACAGGAACATACTCGGCCGTGATTGGAGCCGGTGGTGCCGGAAACACTGGAGGAGCAAGCGGAGGGCCTGGATCTGATGGTTCAGATTCTACCTTCAATAGTGAGACTGCCTTGGGAGGAGGTGGAGGGGGAGGGTACACTAGCTTGCCTGGTCGCTCTGGCGGTTCAGGTGGTGGAGGAGGAGGATATGATGGAGGAACAGGCGGGTCGGCTACAGATACTGATCCTCCAAACGAGGTGTTTCAGGGATGTGATGGTGGAGAGGGAAGGCAGGACGGAGACGGAGATCATGCGGCAGGCGGAGGTGGTGGAGCTGGAGAAGCCGGAGAAGATAAGGTTATAGGGCAAGTAAGTATTGGTGGCTCCGGCGGTGCCGGTAAAGATTACAGCCTGCAGTTTGGAACTGCCCTCGGTGATGATGGATATTTCGCTGGTGGTGGAGGTGGTTCCGGCTACCAATACACTACCATAGCGGCTGGCGGTAAGGGCGGCGGTGGCACTGGAGGGAATCGTAACACATCTCCTGGGAGCGGGATTGCAAATACGGGAGGCGGTGGTGGCGGTCGGGAACGATATGGCACCGCCGGAAACGGCGGTTCCGGCATCGTCATAGTGAGGTACAAATATAAATGACCGACTTCATCCTACTCACAGCCTTTTTCATCATTGCGGGGTGGTTGGTGTATCGAATTAAAGAAAGGGGTAAACTATGCTGGATCATAAAGAAGAACAGGAGTTTAAGCAACTCCACGATGATTGCCGCAGGCTGAAGGTCATGCCGCCGCCGGCCATTTCCTTTGACGGATGGAATACGGAAGATGACGGAAGCGGCGACGATTACGCCCCTGAAGCAAGCATAACAATGACCGCACCCACAACGCTCTACGCACAGTGGCTGGCTGACTAAGGAGGATTTATAATGATTCTTGACAAGCAAAAAGCAATGCCCCTACCGGACCTTCACCTTCACTTCAGGGTGGAGAAGAATGGCATCATCCTGCATGAACATGATGAGGTTGGGCATAGTTGGACATGGAACGCATGGAACGCCTTTGCCATGTTCAGTATGTACTCCGGCGGGTTTGGGGAAGGGGCGCATAGTGCTGGCAACCTTGCCATGCGGCGGTATGGGTCGGATAGTTGGGATACTTCGGCAACGGAGCAGATATTCTGCTTCTATACGGGATCCTTGTTTACCGTCGCAGGTAATGGCTACGCCAACAATGCCGCAAACGCAAACTTCGGCATCCTCGTCGGCACAGAGGACAGCGCCTTCGCCACAACAAACTTCGCCCTTCATGGCTTGATCGCCCACGGCAACGGTGCGTCGCAACTGTTCTATCAAGCGATGGGTGCCAGTGTGCGAGCGTGGGACGATGGAACGAAGAAGTTCAGCAACACCTTCACCCGAATTTACAACAACAACTCCGGCGGTTCCATTACGGTGAAGGAGGCGGGTCTGTGTTCCCGCGGCTACGGTAGCTACTACTACCTCCTCGCCCGTGACATACTCGACACCCCTGTGGTGGTTCCCGATGGGGCACAGCTCACGGTCACCTATGTCATTACATCGCAGGACTTCACGAATTGCATCGCAGGATTGCCCCCACTTCCAGCCCTCGGCACAGCAGGCATGGGGGGGTATTCTGGCCCCGTTGTATCATATAGTAGTGTGGGGGGAGGTGCCGCCGACGTCTGGATGTACGTCATATCCCCTATCGGCGGCGAGTACACGAGCCAGTGGCATTCCATTAGCCAGACCACCGGCTCAGAAGAAGATAAAAACGGTCTCACCGCAACCGAAGCAAATATCACCGCTTCCCGCTCACACACCACAGGGGTTACAGATTACCGTACTGCTACGAGTATACCAGATTGGTACGTCCCGGCAGAAAGAGAAATGGCTTTGGTGTTCACCTCCGCTATGGTGGCCGCCCTTCCCGCAGGTCATGAGGTGTCGAACGAAAGTTATTGGACGGCTACACGTACCAGCAGAAACGCTTATTATCAAAACCCTGTCACAGGGGCAGCCGGCGACGGCGACCAAACCATCTCATACAAAATCCGCCTTGTCAGACGCATCCTCATATCTGACTGGGTGGCAGACGAATAAGGAGATATGACCATGCACTATTCAGTGACCATGAAGTACAAGGACATAACAGCCGAGACGATGGTTGAAGCGGGGAGTGAAAAGGAGGCCATAGACGCCACCAAGCAGTTGGTCGGAGCCCACACCCCCTTTGGGAGTAAGTACCCCAAGGAGTTTTTTGAACCCACGAAAGACAAGGATGGCAAAATCGTTCATAAGCGGGTATGGCCCGAAGATGTAGCCTTTACCGTCAACGCCATTCCCGAACCTGACCCGGTGGACGAAGTGGCAAGCCTTGAGGCCGAGAAAGCGGCGATTGAGGCGAGGCTGGTTGAGGCGAGGGGGAAGGTGGCAACGATGGAGAAAAGCCGTGCGTGACCTCGCCCTTGCCCTTCTCATCCTGTTCTTGGCCTTCCAGATAGCGGACGGCCTGACATCATGGGCTGTCCTGTCAGATGGTGGCATGGAACGCAACCCCCTGTTGTGCTGGTTCACGGGATGCGTGGGGGTAGGATGGGGGCTGATGGTGGCGAAGGTGACGGCAAGCATGGCGGGAATATACGTCTATTACCGGGCGACACATGAACAAGCCGTCTGGATACTTGGGGCGGCGGTTGTCTATTACTCGGCCATCGTAGGCCATAACCTGGCGGGACTGATGTACTGATGTGGGATACTACCGACGATATTACAGCGACAGGGGATGTGAAGCGGATAGGCGGGAACGTCACCGACCTATGGATAGAATTGATATGGCGGTGCTGGCGTACCGTTATGCTCTCGTCTGTGCCGATATTGCGGGCCTTCATGCCCGACCCGCAGGAACCGAAGGGGTTGAGGAACTTTGTCAATGTGGTCAACGGCAGAGTGGACGACCACGAAAAGCGCATGAGGGATTACGGGATATGACGCACGACACCCTCATTGACCAGCTTATCCGCCACGAGGGGGAGCGGTTCAAGCCCTACCGATGCACAGCAGGGAAGCTCACCATCGGCGTAGGACGGAACCTGGGCGACAAGGGTATCACGCAGGAGGAGTCCCGCTACCTGTTGGGTAACGACATTCGGGAATGTGAAACCGACCTGCAGCGGATATTCCCCGGATTTCTCGGCTTCTCACAGGGGAGACAGTGGGCCTTGACCGACCTCCGCTTTAATCTCGGCCCCACACGGTTCAGGACGTTCAGGAACATGATTGCCGCTGTCAACCGTGGTGATTGGAGGACGGCAGGCAATGAAGCCCTCGATAGTCGATGGGCAATACAGGTGCAAAATGATCGGGTGGACTGCATCGTGAGGCAACTCAAGGAGGGGATATGAGAGAAACAAAACAAGAAAACGGATCCTACTTCTACAGGCTCATCATTGGGTTTGCGTTAAGCGGGGCACTATACATGGCAGGCACAAAATGGGCTGTTGCCCGATACGCTAAACCTTTGGCCCGATGGCTAGGAGGGAAGCTATGAATCCCCAGGTCAAAGAGTATGACCACAAGTGGGTGCGGTTCCTAGAGCCTTTCGCCATACACAGTGATACGCTCGGCAGGGCAATCACGATCCCCCGTGGGTTTGTCTGTGACCGGGAATCCGTGCCGATCATCCGGGGAACGTCTATCAGGGCAGGGTACGCCCACGATTACCTGTATAGGTACGACAGCGACCCCATAGTGACCCGCTCGGTAGCTGATGCCGTGTATTTTGAGATCATGGCGCAGCGGGGGAATCCGGTATGGAGAAGGTGGCTCAAGTGGGCGGCGGTTCGGGTGTTTGGCTTTATCCCGTTCCATGGGCATAGTGTCACAGCAACCTACGAGGACTTGGCGAAATGAACCTTCAGCGAATACATACCGGAAAGGACGGATTCGGTCAATGGCACAGAACGGAAATGGAAACGGGACAACCATTGTTCGGGTGAGATTTTGGGCGATTGTTGTTGTGGTCGGATCGGTCATTGCATTTCTCTGTAATGGTTTCTCAAACCATTCAGCCATACTCGCCAGCCATGCCTCGGAGATACGGGCGATACATGACCGGCAGGACAGATCAGAACAATACCTGAAGCGCATAGAAGATAAACTCGACAGGCTGATAGAGAGGCGATAGATGGCCGACATTCTCCTAAAATGCTCCCGATGCAAGGAATACAAGGAGCCGGAAGAATAGTAACCGATCCGTACCAGTGGTGCGTATCCTGCAAAGGCTCCCCCGGTGCCCGCCTGGCGAAACCGGGGTTAGTATCCCCACCGTCGTTCGAAGTGGACGGCGGCCCCCCGGTGCTACGGTGCCGGGGTTTTTTATGGCAACTGACAAATAATACTTGTGAGTTCAGTATGCAAAGCATTTTGGCAGTCCCACCCCCAAATGCTTTGTATGGAATGCAAATACAGTTGTATGGTGGGGCCACCTGTTTCCAAAATGGAAATAGTTGACCACGTTTTCGCCATGTGTCCCTGATGGGTACAGGATATTTACTACCTACCCGCCCATCCATCATTTTAAGGTCACGGATTGTGACCTTTCAGCCAAACCGCCGCCACTTCCCGGCAAGTGGCGACAATTCCTCCGGTTGAAAAAAATCGACATGGTATTAAAATACTGCTTGACAGGGGTAATAATATTATGCTACCCAATGAGCCAAGGAGGCAAGATACCGATGGAATGTAAATGCAAACGGTGCGGGTATGAGTGGGCCAGCAGGGTAAAAAAGCCCTTGCAGTGTCCGGCCTGCAAAAGTTATAGGTGGAACCAGGACAAAAGGTCACAATCTGTGACCATAAAGGGGAGGGCGTAATGAAAGACCTATTTTACGAGGCAATCACAGACGAACTGCTTGACCGTTTCGATGGGTTCCTTGAGCGGTGGACCCGGATTATCGGCATAGTCGCTGTTGTGGCGGCGGTGCTGTACGTTCTGGTCCCTGCAATCTGCCTGATAGTGGGAGGGTGACATGCAACCGTGGGAACACACAGCTAACGCAGTCAAGACCGTTATGGAGGCCATGATGATACCGGAACGAAGTGCGGCAACAGAGGATAGGGACTACCGCAGATACATGGGTGAAACGCCCTGTGTGCGGTGCGGAGAGCCACTGAACGAGGATAACATTGACCACGAAGGTGGGGAGAGGTTCTGCCGCCTGTGCGGTGAGAACGTGGAGGGGTGGTAATGGAGAATGCAGTGATTAGATACGAGGAGCAACCATTAACGGCGGCTGAAATCAAGGCCCAGGTGCAGAGGATTCAGCAGATACTTGATGCCGTGATGGTTAAAGACGTTCACTATGGCACGATTCCCGGCACACAGAAGCCGACCCTTTACAAGCCGGGTTCGGAAAAGATTCTCACCACATTCAGAATTGCCGCCGTCCCGAAGGAGGTTGACGACCTTTCAACGGCTGATGAAATCCGCTACCGGGTGAAGGTTCATGGTGTCCACCAGACAACCGGAATCACGGTTGGCGTTGGAATCGGGGAGTGTTCATCGGACGAGGAAAAGTACAAATGGCGTCGCCCGGTGTGCGATGAAGAATTTAACGAAACGCCGGAAGATAGAAAGAGGCTCGTCTGGAAGAAATATCAGGGCAAAGCGACACAGCAAAAGCAGATCAGAACCAATCCCGCCGACGTAGCAAACACAATCCTCAAGATGGCAAAAAAGCGGGCGCAGATTGACATGACCCTGACGGCAACCGCCGCCTCTGATGTGTTCGACCAAGACCTTGAGGATTTGCCGGAGGGGATCGTGCAGGGGGTTGCGGAACAGAGGCCCCCCATTCAGGAGCCGCAAAAGAAAGCCACATCAAACGATCAGACGATCTCTGAGGCCCAGCGTAAGCGTTTTTACGCCATAGCAAAGGGCGCTGGGTACAGTGACGACGAAATCAAGAAGCACCTTCTTTCCCTCGGAATCGAACACACAGCCGACATTAAGAAAGATGAATACGACGACCTCTGCGAATGGGCGAAGGGGGAGGCCCGCGAACCCGGCGAGGAGGGCTAGGCGATGATCCACTTTGACCCCACTACCCATACCTACACCGTGAACGGGGAAGTGTACCCTTCGGTGACGCAGATCATTCAAGGGGCTGGCCTGATAGACACCACCTGGTTCACGGATTACGGGCGGGACAGGGGGACAATGGTTCACAGGGTCATCCAATATCACCTTGCCGGTGAGCTGGACGAGACAAGCATTGACCCCGTGTTGTGGCCTTACTTTGTAGCATTCAGGAAGTTTGAGGCTGAATCAGGCCTTGATGTTGAGGCTTCCGAGCTTCAGCTTGCCAACAGCACTTACAGGTTCGCCGGGACGCTTGACCTGAAGGGATTGCTCCACCACCGGCAGGTAATCATCGACATCAAGACCGGGGCAAACAATCCCGCCACAGGCATACAGCTTGCCGGGTATGAGTTTCTTGTGGGCGAAAAGTGCCTCCGGTATGCCCTGCAACTCTCGGATGACGAGACCTATAAACTACACCCTTTCACCGACCGGACAGACCGCGATGTGTTCCTTGCGGCCCTGACCCTCTATCGGTGGAAACAAAACAACATAAGGAGAGGGGAATGAACGACGAGCAACGACAGGTAGCGGAGAGGGCGTTGACCATACCCGAACAGGCCCGGTCAATCGAGATTACATCAAACGAGGACTACACAAGGGCAGGGGAACTCCTGCTCATAATCAAGGATCTCCGAAAGCAGATTGATTCCACCTTTGACCCGATAATCAAAAAACAACACGAGGCGCACAAGGAAGCGGTGGCACAGAAAAAGAAGGTTGATGCCCCGCTGGTAGAGGCCGAGGGAATTATCAAGCCCAGGATAGCCTCGTGGAACGCCGAACAGGAACGAATCAGGCGGGAAGAAGAAGCCCGGTTGCGAGAGATCGCCCGGAAGGAAGAAGAAGAAAGGCGACTGGCTGAAGCCCTTGCCGCCGAGGAAGAAGCAAAGCGGAACGGTGCAAGCAGGGAAGAAGCCGCCGCCGAAGTAGAAACCATCCTTAATGAGCCTGTCTATGTGGCCCCCGTCATTGTCCCGAAATCCACGCCGAGGGTCCAGGGTATCAGTACGGTCACGCGGTGGAAATTCAGGGTAGTCAATCCAACGGTTGTGCCCCGCGAATATCTAGTGGTTGACGAGCAGAAGATAGGCGGTGTGGTCCGCGCGATGAAGGACGCAACGAACATTCCCGGCATTGAGGTTTATTCGGAAGATTCAATCTCTGCCGGGCGACGTGCTTTCTCATAGCCTCCCTCCATTCAGGCCCGCCGGAGCCGCCTTCGGAAATCCGGCGATTACTTACAAGGAGGGTATCATGTCATACAAATACGGCAAGGGAAGCAGGCTACCGCAATCCGTCATAGATTCCATCATCCGACTGAAAACACGCGGCCTGACCGCCAAGGAGGTCGCCGGTGAATTGGGCGTGGGTGTCCGTACCGTGTATGCCTACACCAACCCGCAATGCCACGTCGCACAGGTCAAAGCCCCACAGCCCCGCCGCACATATCAGGCCAGGACGTGCCTCCGTTGTGGGGAGCCGTTCAGGTCGTGGGGTCCGGCGAACCGCATCTGTGACGGGTGCGCCGAGCGCAACGAGATAGTCCGCAATACTCACCACGATTACCAGCCTTACGCAATCGGGTGGCTGTGATGAACCCCCTCCGACTCATCCCCGGCCTCATCCTAGCCCCCGTCCTCATGGTGTTCGGGATCATTGTTGTGCTGACGGATTGGTGGGGGAGGCGATGACCAAAAAGAAAAAGCAAGCACAGGACGAAGGAAGCCTCTTTCTTCCGCAGATTGTCAAAATCGGAGGCCACCATATTCAAATCATCTGCCCCTATACGTTCACGGAAGCGGCCGGGTGTCACGGGATGATCGACCATGCCGCCGGGGAAATCAGGATTGCCACGGTGGACTCGGGAGGGCAGGAGCGGGACACGACCCGAATCATACACACCTACTGGCACGAAGTCTTACACGCCATCGACAGGGTGTATGCGATGGGACGGCTCAATGACATGAAGGACGGCGAGGCCATTGTTGAGGCTCTTGCCGAGGGACTGACACAGCACTGCATGGAGAACGATTTGCCGAGAATAGGGGGGGAATCATGAGCGAATTAACAGGCTGGCATTTTTCAACGGGGCGGCTTGGTTACGGCGATAATCGACCCATCGTCATGGGTGAAACGCATACCGTTGATGTCACGGAACGCAAGCTGGAACTGTGCGAGTGGGGGCTTCACGCATCGGAACGGATTATAGATGCTCTGAGATACGCATCCGGTCCGATGGTGTGCCGTGTCCGGCTCCACGGCGAAATACTCCGTGGTGACGATAAAGCCTGTGCGACACACAGGACGTATATCGATGGGATAGACGCTACCGGCATACTGCGCGAGTTCGCCCGAAAGTGCGCCCTCGATGTAATCCACCTATGGGATGCGCCGGACGTTGTGAGGCGGTATTTGGAGACAGGTGATGAGTTGCTACGGGCTGCGTCATCGGCTGCGGCATTGGATGCGTCATCGGCTGCGTCATGGGATGCGTCATGGGCTGCGGCACGGGCTGCGGCATGGGATACGGCATGGGATGCGGCATGGGCTGCGGCATGGGATACGGCATGGGATACGGCACGGGCTGCGGCATGGGATACGGCATTGGATGCGTCATCGGCTGCGTCATCGGCTGCGTCATGGGCTGCGTCATGGGCTGCGTCATGGGCTGCGTCATCGGCTGCGTCATGGGATACGGCATGGGATACGGCACGGGCTGCGGCATGGGATACGGCATGGGGGCAACAAAACACCCGATTAACGGACATGGTTCAGGCCGCAATAGCCAAAGCAAAGGGGGAATCAGCATGACCTACCAAGCACATGAGAAAAGCACATTTTCATAAGGTTGGGAAGAACGCACATATTAAAATTTATCAACACCATACTGTAATGCAAAACGAGGAATTAGACCTGTGAAAAAGAAACTGCGAAGAGTGCGGCCCGACCCGAAGCCGAAGAAGAGATCGCATGTCTGGTTGATGACATTCAAATTAAGGCATCTCTGCTAAAGATCGCAGAAAAGGCACTGGAAGATATTCGTAAAATCGTGACGGATGCGCACGCAAAAATAGAAGCAGAATATATGGACTCGACGATGTACGAAATAGATTTTAAGGATGGGCAATTATATTGCCAGTCAGGCCGTAACGATCTTTATGAAACGTTTGAACTATATACAAAAATGAAGAAGTATTATGAGCAATATTGCACCGTTACGCACTGGAAGCAATATACGCTCGAAAGTGGCGGTTTCGTTACGTCACACATGAGGGTGCGGGATGCTATATGGCAAATGAAGGAACGATGGATCGAGAAAGCAACATTCGAGATAGACACATGATGGAAGGAGAGGAAGCAATGAGTGAACGACCATGTAGTAATGTGGATCGGTACAATGGGCAGGTGGCACACCTCAAGGCCGAGAACGCCGAACTCAAGGCTGAGAGGGATGAGTTGAGGGGAGAAATCATGTTATTTCTCAACACGTTCCGTTACGCCGCAGACGAACTGCAAGCCCTCGCCGGGGAGGGGGCTGACGTGAGTACTCCAAAAAATGTAGATGGGGGGATACATGATAATACTCGCACTTGACACGGCTACAAGGACGGGATGGGCGATTATAGATAATGGCCGACTGATTGAGTC
>Ga0172377_10006182_pt1 | contig 12320 bp, 5 predicted proteins | sample Pumphouse3metaG_FD_119749 | JGI IMG/M metagenome (GOLD analysis project Ga0172377, IMG submission 119749) | Leachate microbial communities from a municipal landfill in Southern Ontario, Canada - Pumphouse #3 metaG | ecosystem: Engineered > Solid waste > Landfill > Unclassified | place: Canada... | reverse complement strand
TTTTAACGGAAATATCGCATACGATACAGAAGAAAACTTCATCAATTACGATGGGGAAGGTGAAGTTCATGAATTTGATAAGGCCACTATTTTAGATAGTCAAATCTCTATGAATAAATATGACCCTTTCTATTTAGCCTTAAACCCAGATGATTCCGTTTCTGACTTGCGGACAAACCTCGTCATGGAATTTTCTGTTGAAGTTCAAAATACGGTCGATGCCGAACTGAATTTAAAGGTTGTCAAGATTGATGATATCGATGCTTCTAACACGAGAATCACTGATTATTTGGACTTTTGGACGGTGAGTGAAACAAATTACAATTCCGCTTCGGCTACATACGATTCGGTGGAATACACTGAGTCCCCTTACGTAGAGTACTACAAGGTGAAAAATTATTCGGAAGTCGAAGATGCAAATGGCGACCTCTCTTTAACTCCGACATTTTCTTTTATTGATCAGGCCGATACAGTCACTTCTGGAACGCTTTACACTCAAGAAATTGCTAGTGGGGCTCCAGCGGAAACTGGTGGAGACGTAACGACTACCACCATTCATTTTTTTATTAATTTTGACTACAATCAAGTTTCTCTTGCACATTATTCCGACACGTTGCAAGCGGGAGTCACGCAAGATTTATATTCTGATTACTACTTTAGCTTAAGTTTGGAGCAAGCGTAGTATGAATAAAAAGAAAACTAAATTATCATTATTAGGAATGACAATTTTATCTTTTGTCGGCTTAATCATTGCCCAGACTTATATGATTTACATTATCTCGCAAAAGATTAATGAAGATGACGATGATAAGTTCCCCGGTTCTATTGGACTGAGAAAATACTTTGACTCGGGCGATGGATCCGCGAGTTCACCTTATATTATCACTCGTCCAATTCACCTTTATAACTTAGGTCGTTTACAGTCTTTAGGAGCCTTTTCAAGTCAGTTTTATTTTGAAATGGGCAAAGATATTAATGGGGATGGTTCGACCTTGTTTTATACTGGAAATTCGGGAACAACGACAAGTACTTACTTGGACATGGATGGTACGGAAATCATCTCAATCGGGTCCCCCAGTAATCCATTCTTCGGCAATTTTGAAGGCAATAACCTAGTTGTTGAAAACTTGGTTGTTAACGGCTCACCAGAAGATATCGGGGTTTTTGGATACATTGCCCCCGATGCTTCAGTTCAAGATATTATATTCAGTAATTTAACAATTACCGACAATGGTTATGGCGATTACGTCGCGGATTTATTTGCTGAGTACGACCCGTCGTTGAATGCGCGAACCAGCATGTCCTTTAATGCTTTGGGAACCATCAACTCTACCGACACCTATGACACGGCAGTATACTCAGATGATTTTGAAGGAGAATATTTTATCCCTTCATTTCCCACGAATCTCGATTCAAATATTACATTTAGTATTCGTTCGACTAATAGTTACCTTTTGAATTCCGAGACGCAGACGAGCGGAATTGACTACTTGTCAATCAACACTAGTGAATTAACCGATGATACTGGGGAAAATGGATTTGCTGAAAGTGGACAGAGCAACAAGATTGAAACAAGAATCTATTTGTCCGCCAATAAAACGGTTGACAACATTGTATATTCAAAGATTTTAGCAACTTATACCTTGGTCTTTCACCACACGAGCGCCAATGAAATTTATCTCAACATCGCGAAGGATCCCGCGGAGGATTTTTACAACTACACTCACAGCACAAACGTGGGTTTGCTCGCGGGACACTGCGATGGCTCATTTTATAATTCCTACGTTTACAATGGCCATTTTGATTTCAACAACGAAGTCGATGGGTTCACTCCTTATCCTTCGGAGACCGAATCAGGGTTGATAGGGGAAGCTGGTATCAATGTCAATTCGACTAAATCCCCAGAAACGGCCTACAACGAGTCTGGTGATACAGGTATCATTAACTTTACCGCTATTTATGAAAATGTTAGAGAAAATCAGACCGCTGGTTATGCTACAGGAACCAAGTCTACCGATACTGATACGTATAATTACGTTTATTTCACTCCGAGCGATAGTTCCTTATACGATAGCTATCTGCGTCAAGAGAGAATTAATACTACCGATGAATTTCCAGCTTATGTTACAGGAAAAGATAACAACATCGACTTTAAAGGTCAACAGGTCATTCAGGATGACGATGAAAACGACAGAGGATTAGGAATTTTCCAATTAAATACCGCTGATTACGACAACGAGACTGACTACAACAACAACTTCTTCTACGGCCTTGGAGAATTCAACATCACCTATGATTACTCCAATCCCTTGGATGAGATATATTATTCAACCGCGGAATTTGATGCGACTGAAGATTTAAGTGGGACGGCTACCGATCCTGATACTTTCTTTACAACCTATGCGACCAACAGCAATGGTATTACCAACTGGTCCCCGGATGCGACGAGTCAAATGTTTAGATTAAACAATGGCACCACTTTCCCAAAAATCATTAAGAATACTACTTCTTTCAACAATAGTTTGACGACGAATTTAATATCTTCGAGCCGTTTTGAAAAGAATTACAATTACCTTATTAATTACGACTTACAAACTAGCGATACGATGAACTATAAAAACTACTTTGCGGATACTAGCAACTTGTTTTTGCAAGATTATTTTGAGTATAAACTGAGAGATAAATACGGCGATACCATCGAACCTGGAGATGATAATTTTGGGGTGATGATGAAAGATATCGAAGATGGTATTTCTTCGAATATCACCAGTTTCGATTCATATTTAAAAATTTCAAGCAACGGGGGAACAATTTCTACGATGAGTGTTGTTGAAACCGACAGCGAAGGCACGGAAACTACTGTGCAATACCCTTCTAAAACCATTGAATTTTCAGTTGAAGCCGACTATGGTGCCAACGTCACTCTCGTCGCTAAATCAACTAGTGACTCCAGCAATTACGTATGTATTTATGACAAGCAGTTCTTCGACAGCGGCGAAACCAACATTGGTTATTATCCGTCGTACTCGATGTATATTCCTGATTATAATTATTCCGATTTAACTGAATCGGGAATGTCTTCCTATTTTAATTATTCAGAAGATACCAATAACGTGACGACTATTTCTAACGCTTACTCAAATCCCACCTTGGAGACATCTGGAACAGAAAAATTATATGCCCACACTTTCTTCTTACCCAAAGGCGAGTACTTTTTAGGAACGCCCGAAGGCAATGCCTATGTTTATTACATCGCCGCTCAAGGTCAAGAAGGCAAGGGAAGTATTTCCAGTGACAACACAGTGTATTCTAACAACGTCATCGAAGACTTAGACTTTTTGCTGTACGACCCTAAACAAGTCGATTTTGACAGCGAACAGGATAGAGCATATTTGTCCTTTGAAGGATCATTTACTTCCAACTTAGGCACCGTAGATGTCACTACCGCAACTGACACGGACGGAGGTTACTATTTAGTAATCACGGCCCCGCTCGATGGGGAAACTGACGGAAATTTGGATTCATTGCTCATCTACAATCAACTTGGATATGATATCGATTTTAATGGCACGATGTATTCTGATACCTACGTCCGTTACAATTACGTGTAAAAGGCATTTAAAATAGAGAACTAGTTTGTAAAAATCTAGTTCTTTTTTTAAAAAAGTATATTTAAATATATTAAATGCCCGTATAAATATAATAAAAACCCCTTTTCATTGGATTTTCGGTCCGACTTTAGGGGTTCACTGCAATTAATTTAGAAGTTTTAAAATATAAAATATTGTCTATTTAGAAGATTAAAAGTTAAAAGCAGCATCAACTTCATCGATGTTGGCTGAGCCGAAATTCGTAAATTCAAATTCCATGTAGGCGGAACTTTCGTCGATCTCAAAGCTGAGAGTAAAAGTTACGATGTAGTCTTGGCTGAAATCATTTGCGGTTTTATAACTCAACTCGGTTGCAACTAAAGCCTGTCCCGGAAACATCTTTTCGACTTGAAAGTTATTCATGAAGTCTTCAGCAATTTGACTGTTGAGCGAGACGTATTCATTTGTCGAGTCATAATAATTAAAAAACTGCAGATTGTTAAATGCAAGCAAGTTTGAAGGGTAATTCATAAATGAATTGATGTCGTAATCAGCATTGTCGGAAGCCAGGGTTAACCCTATTCCGGTATCGCTTATGAAAAAATAATACATTCCGTTATAGATGGTTCCATTCGAGGAAAAATCCACGAGACAAACATATCCGCTGGAAGTGACGCCGTTGGCCTTTTCCGTTTCTTCTGTGTATTCTCCATAAAAATAATTGGGCGTGAAATGTTCCCATCCTGCCACGGTTTTTCCATCTGTATTATAGATGACTCTCGCGTAGTTATCTGCGGCGAAAGATGTTTGAAGATACTGTTCATCTTCAGTTGTTTGGTAGTAACTATTTTGACTTAAGTAATCTTCTAATTCAAAAAAAGATAAGTCAGTTTGGTAATTTACAACAGCTGAATAAGCAGTGCTATCGGTTGTAATTTCAATTAGTAAATTATTGTCAGAATTTATAGTTAAATCGAACTGCTTGATTTCGGTTAAGATTCCTCGACCAATATTCATCATGTCTAAAATATATAATTTATCTTGTTTATTTGTCACCTTCGAACTGTCAGTGGTCGAAGTAAAATTATCGATATCGACGTTGGCAAAACTTATAAATAAATCGCTTTCCCAAACATTTGTCAAATAATTGTTGCTGTCATCTTTCAACAATTCCGAAGAGACAAAATCACCTTGGTAACTATTTAATTTGAAGACTCCATTCTCATCTTGAGCATATCCAGAAGCGTCAAAAGTGGAGTAGTAGTAATCGTGCGAATAATGTGACTCGTATGTCAAAGTATCGCTGGCTGTATCGATGACTGTACTGATTTTATAACTGTTGCTGCGATGTAAATAACTCACAACATTTTTTATATTTGCTGCTCCACCGATGTCGATTGCATTCGATTCTTCGACGGAATTAGTGCTGCTGTTAACATTTCCACACGAGGCTAAAGCAAAGAGCGTAAGCAAAAATAAAGTATTCCCTATCTTAATTTTCATTGATAAAATCTCCTCGGATAATTATTACATAAATTCCTCATATGTCAAACAAATTTCATTAATATCCTAAAAAAAGTACCATAATCACAATATATTTAAACTAATTATCCTAAAATTCTTTACATTTGCTTAGGGCAGGTGTTAAGATTGAAAATATTGTATTTATGAAAAAATAATCTAACTTAACAAATATGTAGAGGTTAGGGGGAAGCCACATACTTATAATATAAGATAAAAAATTTAGGAGCTATATTAATGAAAAAGAGGTTTTTTTTGTTCGCCATTTTTTCCGTACTTCTTGCTAGTTGTGGTACAGAAGAATTGTCTACAAGCACTGGCGGCACTATCAGTACAGCAGAAGTGAGCAGCCAAGAGACGACAAGCGCTGCAGATTCTTACGAAGAAGTTTCCGTGACGCCAGTATCCAGAGGAACCACTGGTGGCATTATCACTGAGATCAATATGGGTATGAATATGTTTACCGGAAAAAGTGAAATTTTCACCATCGGCGGAGAGGACATTTCGCAGGAGAGTCTCGATGTTTCTTTTTCTAATTCGGAATTGGTTTCTTACGAATACATCGGAACCTCGCACACGCTCAACTTTTTAAAGGCCGGAAATACTTCAATTGTGATTAAGGATTCCAGCGGAATGCTATTTTATCGAAATGTAATTCACGTTCGCGATATAAAGACGGCGGAAGAATTGCAAGATTACATCGTCTCTGTCGATTTTTACAATACAAAATTCTCGATATCCAATACAACGGATATTCAAATTATATTTGAACCTGGAAATACAGCTATCTTAAACGGCGAAGATTACGGTACCAAAATGGATGGCACCACTTTTGAATACACGCTTGTGGGAGAGAGAGCGGATTATAATTCTTATGAATTTACTATTTCTAACTTCACTAAACCCTCGAACAACAATTCAACTTTGGATCTGCAAACTTTGATGATCAATTACGACGGATCAAATATGTTGGCTTACGATTCAAATCTCGCGGCGGTGATGGGCCCAGTTGTCGACAACGTTAATCAATACTATATAAATTAAAAAAAGGGGAATATATATATGAAAAGCAAAAAAATATTTTTAGGAGCTGTTTCTTTAATCAGTCTCTTCGCCTTAGCAAGTTGTGAAGGAACAAATTCAACGAGTGGGGAAAGTTCTGCGGATGTCACCAGTCAAACTTCTGCTGAGGAAACATCCACGAGCGTTGTTCCTACGGATGAAAAGTACTCGGTTGTCATAAAGAATATCAACGGAATAACCATTAGTTCCGACGTCGAAAAAGCTTTCAAAGGTACGATTGTCACCATCAGCGTTGAATTGAATGAAAACTATTCTTTGAGCAGTCTAGACTTAGATGCCGGCGGCATTGAAGTTGAACTGGTCAAAGTGAACGAAACGACTTATACCTTTGTCATGCCTGACATGGACGTATATGTTTCAGCGACTCTTACGGTCGAAGGGGATGTTACCTTAACCGGAGATTTAGCTGTGGCTCTCACCGATGAAGGTGAAGGAATATTCGCTGCGAGAGATATTAGAATAGAAAAGAAATCTTCGTTAGCCTTTGCGATCAAGGGCGATAATTCAACCTCGATTGTTCCGGTCACTTCAATGAATCCTGAAAAATGCTTTGCTGATTTGGATTTAAACAGCGATGATAACGCCAATACGGAATTTGATATTGCTGGAAATGCTATTTATGATTTTTTCTACGACACAGCCGATCAATCAACCTATGTTAAAAGAGTTGAAATCATCTCTGCTCCTGATTCAGTCAGTGATTTTGAATCGCTCTTTGCTGGAAAAGTTATGAGCACATCAACTCAAAATCCTGATGGAGTAAACAGGGTTGAATACACCAACACGCACAGTCACGTTGACTACGAGTGGAATTTATACGAAGGTGGTTCGCTTGCGACCGCGACGAATACAGATACCGACTACCAAATGTTTGTCTATAAAGATTTTGATAAAGAAGCTGGAATATATACGATTGCTGATACTTACTTAGAAGGTTTAACTGACGACAATGGTGTCTCTTACGATACGACAAAGAGCGACGACAACTCAGCCTTTGCTGGAAAATATAAAGTGGTTGATAACATCAGTTCCGGTTACAGCCGCTACCAAATGGAAGAAAGTGAAGTCGAATTTGATTCGGAAGCTTTCTCTCACAATGTCGAATCTTTAGATTTTGACATGCATTACGGATATCGCACTGGTTTTGGAGAAGATGAATTAAAGTACTCTTCAAGAGTTGTCACATCCGATACAAAAACGGATGGTTCATTTACCACTACGATCGAGACGGTAAAAGATTTTGATTACGATTCATCAAATCTTCATGAGCAATATACTATTGAGATTACTTTTGACAAAGCCGGAGCACCTCTTGAAGGAAGCTATAAAGCCGTATCGACGACTGATGAAGATAATTACAACTTTACGACTCACGAATATATGACAGGCGGAGAAGCCAGCAACAAATTGGATAAAAAGACTTCGTTTAAGTACGAGTATGGCGCCGCAAAAACTGGAGCCATCGACTTTGATATTACTCCGTATTTTGTCTCAAACATAAAGAGCGTGACTCTCAACGACGGCATTGAAGGTACCGAAGGAAACGATGTGAATTTAGGAACGAAATTTAGCGATGCGCTCGACATTGAAGTTGAACCTTCGACTGCTTTGGATTCCTGGCAGTACGGCATTGACTCAAGTACGAACACAAGCGTAGTTGGACCTATGTATTCATCCTCACCTTTAGTCTTTGCGGCTAATGCGACTGGCTCTTCTGATTTAGTAATCAACAATCACACAACTAAAGAAGTTAATTACAATTTATCTGTCAACGTTGTTAATGTGATAAAAGCCAGATCATTCTTCTTTGTTGCAATGGATGGAATGAGCGACAATCAAACCGCTTCTTCTTTAAGTGTATATGCAGGATTTTCACGCCAAGTGTATTTATATGCTTCGCCTTATCACGCACCTTATGAAAATGTCAGCATTGAAACTAGCAGCAGTCAAATCAGCGTCGGTTTAGATAAGAACACTCACGTTCTCACCATCGATGCAACTAATGCAACCGTGACAAAGAGCACGGAAGTTACACTCACTATCAACACTCCTGACTACGATACGGATTTTGCTAATCCTTCGGTGCTTAAGGTTGTTGTTTTGCCCGCTGCGGCTTACGCCGATATTCAAGGGCAGTACCAATCGGTCTCTTACGACACCGAAGATGAAAGTATAACCTATACTGACACCGCTGTATTTAGCAATACTGATTCACTTACTAGAGGCGGATACAAGCAATTAGTCATTAAACTTGATGGCGGAGATATTTACGAAGATATCACTTTCAATTTTGATTATAAATATATCCCTTCAACGGGAACAGTTTACGTCACCTCTAACGACAACAATGACGATTTTACCTTTGATGGAAATGTTAGTTACGACCCCTACACTGGCGTCGCTGGAATCTGCGTGTATTCTTTGACCACCGACTGGTACGATCAGGAAGAAACTGATTACCTTGGATATCCTCAATACGATCAAGATGGTTCCGTTGTTGGCTATATGGGTGAATCGTTCACTCGCGTCGCTTAATTAATTCTTAATTCAAATAATATAAAAAGGAGAAAACTATTATGAAAAAGAAAAATTTACTAATTCTTTCGATAACAGCCTTAAGTGCGATGGTTATGGGCTCTTGTGGTACTACACCAAGCGCAATTGATTCGACTCCGACAAGTCAAAATACTTCGGGAGAAGCAACAACATCCGATGTATCCAGTCAAGAAATAAGCTCGGAAGAAATCTCTTCCGCTGGCGAAATCTCTTCCGAGGAAGAATCGAGTGAAGAAGTTTCTTCAACTCCAGTGGAAGAAACATTCACCCTTGATGTTATAACTAACCAAAAGGTTGCGGTGACCCTTGATAAAACTGAGGCGAAAGCCGGCGAATTAGTCACGGTGACCCTCGGCGTAATTGCCGAGGATAACGCCCTTGTTAAAATTGAAGTTTTAACAGCCGATTCCACCGCGGTCGAAATTGTGGCTGAAGTTGATGGAACATTCACTTTTACCATGCCGGAAGCCAACGTTTCCGTTCAAGCCATCACTCGCGAATTCGAAGTAAATTCCATTGTTTACCGCGGAGATGACAATATTTCAATTTCTGGAGAAGAAAGTGTTAAAGAGGGAGAAGTAGTCAGCGTTAAAGTTTCCTTCAGCGAAGGCTTCGCTCTTGATGCAATAGAAGCGACCAGTGGAGAAGATACTATTGAACTGACAAAAATCAGCCCTGTGGAATATTCATTTGTTATGCCTAAAGGCGCGGTCGACGTCAATGCAACTTCCAAGACTGCCGAAGCAAATAAATACTCTGAAAAAACATATAGAGGTTCGATAATCTACGATGATGAATCCTTATATGGTCTTCAAATGGACTATCAGCTTACTTTTGGAGTCAATACTTTGAGCATCAACAGCTCTGATAACTCCGGAGAATATACAAAAGTCGTCTTTGCAAGCGCTCCTTATTTCTACGACGAAACCGCTCAGCAAGTCACAGCTTACACGGGAACTAAAACCTATGTCTTTGCAGATGACGGGAGTGATAAATTAGTCTTTGAAGGTGGATTTGAGATTGCTTATTTGCCAACTGATGACAGTTCAAGCTTTTCTGCGTATTACGCCAGATCACAAGTTTATACCAACGTGGACTTTGAATTAGAATTATCCTATCCCGCCGTTGACGCAACTAGTCCTATTCAAAATAGCGAATATACTTTTGGTGTCTTAGTTAAAAGCTCATATGCTGCTGATTATATGGTCGGTGCAGTTAAAGTTGTCAAGCGCGGAGATTCAAGCGTTGAAGTGCCTGTCACAGACAATCACGATGGAACATACACAATAACTGTCCCCGAATTTAATTTCGAAATCAACGCGGAAGCGGTTGAACTAATTGATTTAGTCGGTCATAAATATAATTTAACTAGTTATTATTATGATTCGTGGACTGATGAAACTATTTCATACGACATGTCCTTAGAATTATTTGAAAATGGCGTGGCTGACTTTGAGTATTCCAGCGACATCAGTTCCGATGATATTTCCGCAAGTGATGCAAGTTACCTAGTCGACTCAGTTAATAGAACCATTTCCGTGGATGCGGATGGAGATAATTTTGAATTTGCCCTTGTAAATTCATCTGACATCAATCAAATTAAACTCACATCTAAGTTTCTTGATCTTGATTCTGTAAAACTATCTGACCGCAAGTTCCAAGTTTCGTTGGTTTCTAACGACCACGTAAGCTTGGCCTTAGTCTCAAATTCACCCGCCTTTCAAAACGAAGAGAAAGAGTTCACTCTATCTGTCGATGAAGGATATGAATTTAAAGACATCTCCGCTGCTGATGCTTTGGGAAATGCCATCGACTTAACTGTCGTTGTCGAAGGAAGCGACTATAAGTTAGATATGCCATATTCTAATGTTTTAATCACAGTTACTATTGAGGAAATTCAAGTTGATACTGTTTCTTTTGCTGGAATTGAATATACCGGATTCGTCTATGGATACACCGATTTTTATGACAACGCTGAAAATGATTATGAACGTTGTGGATATTTAATTTCTTTTGATTTTATATCGGAAACAGAAGTAGTAATAACGGCAGGAACCGATGGGGGTTCATATCTTTATGGTGATCCTGACTCAGTAAATGAAACGGTTTCATATGCCTATGACGCTTCAACCTCCAGGATGACCATTGATGGCAATTCTTCAAAAACATTGACCTATAACGAAGATGGAACATTGACCTGTAATTATAAAATATCGCCTAATATTGACGGAAGCAATGGCACTACCTTGAAAGCACCAGTTGTTATTCCTGTGTCAGGAAAATCGTACTCCGCATCAACTTATGGCGGCAATGATGAATGGGAAGAAAGTCCTTATGATTGCACCTTTGATTTCATCAGCGATACACAAGTTCACATTACTTTAGAAATTGGTGATTGGTCGACAGGTGATTCGGTTGACCAAACGGTTTCATATGCCTATGATTCATCTACCAAGACCATTACAATCGATGGAAATTCCACTAAAACTTTAACTCTAAATGACGATGGTTCCCTAACTTGTAATTACAAGGTTGGAAACTATGTAGATTTCAGAAATGAAGTTTTCGGTCTCGATGCATAAAAATACAATTTATTAATTTATCCTAAATCAAACCCTCTTGTGTTTGATATGCTTTTTCTAAAGTAGACAGAGACATTATCTATAGACAATCAAGATTCATTTCGGTCTTGAAAATCCAGATAAAGTCTACTCATTGGGCAAACCATATTGTCATTTCATCAGAGGGCTTTTTATTTGGTTTAAGTTAAAATACTCTCGCAAAAAAGCTGTGTTGGAAGTCCTAGACTGCAATCATTTTTTTGTTCTTTAATAATATAATAATACAATAGCAATATATTTATAAAACCTATATAATTATAAAAATAAGTAATATATTTCTAAATATATATTTTTTAAGTTGGAAGGTGCGGTGCATGTTTAGGTTCAGTAAAAAGGTTTTAGGAATTATCAGTCTATCTATCGTGGCTATATTCACATTAGGTTATTTAGGCTACATTCTTTTTGAATCGGATAATCCGACTGAAATTCAACCGGACGAAGTGGTGGTTGAAGATGATTTTGACAGGGCCTTTGACGGAAGAACGGTTCTTAAAGAAAACTCCTATGCGAGCGAAACATACACATCTAATTTAGGATATCGAGTTAACGATACCAATTATACTGCCTGTGTCAACATGGGGGAGAATGATCCTTATACTTTGACGGAACTCGTCATACCATCTATATATAACGACGGGACGAGCGACTATACCATTACGGCGATCGATTATTCAGGATTTGTCAATATGACCGCTTTGACCTCAGTCACTTTTAACACTCCTTCAAACATCACCATCATCGACACGCAGGCATTTGCCAACGACGTGAGTTTGACGACATTTAATTCCACCGATGAAGGAACCTGTACGATTCCTGAAAACATCACTTATATTTACGCTTCAACCTTTCTCAACTGTTCTTCATTCACTGAAATATCTTTTAATGGTGAGAGCGTTACAGGTATTGGAAACAACGCCTTTAACGGCTGCATTGGAATCGATTCGGCTTT
>Ga0172377_10006181_pt1 | contig 12323 bp, 11 predicted proteins | sample Pumphouse3metaG_FD_119749 | JGI IMG/M metagenome (GOLD analysis project Ga0172377, IMG submission 119749) | Leachate microbial communities from a municipal landfill in Southern Ontario, Canada - Pumphouse #3 metaG | ecosystem: Engineered > Solid waste > Landfill > Unclassified | place: Canada... | reverse complement strand
TTTGTCTCAACCCCTCCCGGTTAGGGAGGTCATTACGAGTGTGGAAAGAAATTCGGCTGCAAGAGCAGCGATCTGGGTCTCAACCCCTCCCGGTTAGGGAGGTCATTACGAGGCAAGTGTTATACCCGGGAAGAGCTGGGTTCCGTTGTCTCAACCCCTCCCGGTTAGGGAGGTCATTACGAGGGTGCCAAAGTTGTAGTAGTAAAGGGCCTAACCTTCGTCTCAACCCCTCCCGGTTAGGGAGGTCATTACGAGTCAGGCGCCTGCAATAGAGGTTTGCCGCTATGATGAGGTCTCAACCCCTCCCGGTTAGGGAGGTCATTACGAGGAAATTTATCAGCAAGTAACCGGTCTGATCAAAGAAAGTCTCAACCCCTCCCGGTTAGGGAGGTCATTACGAGGTTCAAATAGTAAGATAGCCATTAAAAAAAAAAAGGTCTCAACCCCTCCCGGTTAGGGAGGTCATTACGAGAGACAATTCGATAATGAGTTGAACAAAACGAAATTGTCTCAACCCCTCCCGGTTAGGGAGGTCATTACGAGCGCAGGACTTACTGTTCTGCATCGACCTGGAGCCGTGTCTCAACCCCTCCCGGTTAGGGAGGTCATTACGAGAAAGCAGTAAACGAAGCGGTTGGCAATGCCAAACTGTCTCAACCCCTCCCGGTTAGGGAGGTCATTACGAGAAGCGCGAGGAGTTTATCGTGAAAGATAACAATGAAGTCTCAACCCCTCCCGGTTAGGGAGGTCATTACGAGACCGGAATTGAATGGAGGTTATGATGAAATTTCAAGAGTCTCAACCCCTCCCGGTTAGGGAGGTCATTACGAGCTATCAAGAAGGCTGACAGCGAGTTCGCTTTGTCTCAACCCCTCCCGGTTAGGGAGGTCATTACGAGAAGGGGACAACTCTGATCTTATCGATGTGCGGATTGAGTCTCAACCCCTCCCGGTTAGGGAGGTCATTACGAGAGCCTTGATTTTCGGCCTTTAGCAGAAAGGCTTCAGCACCCCAAACTGGTGAACCTATAAGCACACTATACCCAGAATGAAGATCAAAAGCATAGGTTCACCAGAAATCTGCTAAGTGCCATCATCACAAGACTTTAGCATATAAAACCGTAAATGCCTTTCTTTCCAGTAACTTAAGCTCTTCCCCAATCGAGGGGAGGTAGTTTAATTTTGCGTTGCATTTTAGCTACTGCCTATTGAACTTTCAGCATATCACAAACTATTAAACCTGCATAATTATGGCAAGAGATTTTTTGTGGTTTGTGAATAAACGCTCTGTTAATAGATAATAACTACTTAGGGTAAACATATTGTGTCTGTAATTCCAAGTTTGCTGCGCCTTGCTCACAATACTCTTGCTCCAACTACCCTATCATTACAGACTTATTACACACCTCATCTGCATTAAGTCTGCATTGATAGTGAAATTCTTGCCGGATAAGTCCCTGAAATCCAAATCTACCACGCATGATATTATAACGGGTCGCATGCCAGGTAAAAACAGGAGGCAATCCCCTACATTTCTGCTAGACAGCTATATCGCAAAATAGATATAGGGCTGGAGTTGTTTGTTACAAAGAGCTAATGAGGACAAGAGAGAGGTGTATCTCCAGGTTTTGAAGCAACTACGAGGATAATGATCTTTGTGATCACCCAAGTCGCCCTGCCGTGTAAACCCCTCCCCAATTAAGGGGAGGTCATTTAAGTTTAGTGACGATAGTGAGTGTCCCAACCTGCTTTTACGCAAAATCAGCGTATTTTCATTATGCAACGGACTACAGAACTATCAATCAGTTACATAGTATTCTATCTGCTTATTTATGGCAAGAGATTTTTTAGCACAGCCAGAACAGATATTAAAGATATGGATAATACCTTGTTTATCAAGAGTCTTTTCCAGCTTCTTCTCTATCTGATGCACTTCATGCTTTTTCAGGTTTACTGCAAAAACGGATTCCTGAATACGGACGCCTTTGGTTAACAAAATCTTGGTTAATTTTCTGCGGACTTTATCGTTGGAAACATCAAAAGCAATGATGTAATGCATTTTAGCTCATCCTGTGAGGTTTAAAATCTATACCCAGACGCAGGCACCGCATAAGTTGTGCAGCGGATCTGTCTATCACGAGTGCCCAACTAAGGGTTTCTTCTCCAATTATTACTTCGTTGCGCATGGTAAACTCGTATCTGTGGATATAATTCTTCATTGCCTCAGAGGCAAGCCTTTTGAAGCTACTGTATTCACAGGGGATGAAATCCTGTTCGCTAACTTGCCGGTTGTGGATCAAAGACAGTACAATCCGGTCTATAAGGAACCGGAATGGCTCAATCATATCGGATGCCAAGGCTTGGTGCATACCTCGCGGTTGATGAAACATACCTTCATAAGGATTTAGCTGGGCAGCAGAGAGGCATTCACTAATCCTGAAATAAAGGATGCTATAACCTATGGAGAGCAGAGAATTGACAGGGCCTTCCGGGGGGTGGTAGGCACGGCGGGGAAAGCTTAGGGGCTTTACCAGTTCCCGAAAATGGCTCCAGTAGATCACAGATGCTGCGCCTTCTTTGCCTCGCAAACTATCGCATTCCGTGCAGTCGGCAAGCGAGAGCTCCAGTTCTTTAAGGCGAGGTTCAATGATATTGTTCTGCTTTAGCACTGTGCGTTGATTGTGAATCTTTGCCGCTACCAAAACCCGCACAAAGTCCAAAAGGAAAGTATCCCAGTCCTTGGAAACAGAATTATATACGGACTGGGGAGAATATATTTTATGTTGCTGGGCAAATCCACCCAGAGTGTGCCCCATGATGGACATAAAAGAAACAGGTTTTTGATGGATGAGAGCTTGTTGAATTAGTCCTGCTGAAACACGCGGTTTACCGATAATGATTATCCGGGATATTTCTTTCATGGAAAACGTTTTATTGCCCTCATCCCTTTGGATTATGATGCTGTTGTTATCCACCCGGGCATAGCTATCCTTGTATGAAAGATACAATGGTTTTCCCTTTATCATATCCTCTTGAAACGCAGGAATACCGTTTGATTCATAGTCTATCGGGGGTGGTTGTTTAATCTTGTTATGCTGTTTGCTATCAATTTGATATCCACAATAAGTGATGGTGTCGGCAGGAGAGAACATAGTACTTTTTTCGGCTGATATGCTTAAGCCCAACTTCTGCACAATAGTGGATATTGCGGCTAAAGAAAGCTCCTCGGGAGATTCTGGGGTGGCAAATATGCAAAAATCGTCAGCATAGCGAACTAACTGCCAACCCTTGTTCTTAATCTCCTTATCGAATGGGATAAGGTATAAGTTAGATAGTAATGGCGAGATGGGGTTTCCCTGGGGAATGCCCACGCCATCGGACAATAAGTATCCGCTGATAACGTCTGTGATAGCATCTGTATTGAAAAGCCCATTTAACAATAAGCGGAGGTTGGGGCGTGGAATGCTATCAAAATAACTGCTGATGTCTGCCTTGAACCCTTGCTTAAAGCCCTGTCGAAAATAGTAGAATACCCTTTTAGCGGCTTGGTGGTAATCCTTACCACTCCGGTATGAATAACAATTCGGGGAGATTAATCTATCCAGACTACAGTCTATCTGGCGCAGGATGGAGATTAGGAGATGCCTTTCGTGAATATTCTGCACGTGGATGATACGGAAATTCCCATTGTGAGACCTTTTTCGGAAAGTTAAAGAATCTCCGGGGGTTAGATCACCTTTCAGCAGTCTCTTTCTGGCGTTGTCAAGATAAGCTCTCCCGCCAGTAAGGAGATCTTCCTTTGCCAGATTGTCCGGACCGGGGGAACCTGATTTCATCTCCTCAAGGGCAAGGCTAAGGTTTTTTATGCTGGCACTGCAATTCAGGAAGCTGAGGTAATCCGAGGATAAAGGCTTTCCCCTGAAACCTGATGACTCCTTGATGTAGTAAAAACCAAAGCCAAAACTGCGGTTTTTACCGATGCCGGAATATTGACCCCAGACCAAGGCTTGTAATAGTTCTATATCTTGAGGTGTGTCTATAGTTATTCCGCCTATCAAACCACCCAGAGTCTTTTCATAATGGACATCCATCCAGATCAATCCCTTGTTATGAATAGCGGGATATGCTGTTTCGTGCGCCTCAATATCAAACTCTCTGCAGAATGCAGCAAAGAATGACTGACTGTCAAAACTTAAAGGGTCTAAATATCGGTAGATAGCCTTATTATTGAAAGATGGTTTGAGCCGCAAAGGAGTGTGGAAAACAATGCTGAGCTGTTTTTGAGTGTTTAACAAAGCTGCTTCATTGTTGATGTAAACACTATCAATTGTATGTGCTGCTGAATGATCCGGTAGCACTTGGTAGCCAAGAAGCTTCACGGTTTTCCCGGGGGCAAAATGCAGCCTTCCCTCCGGGAAAGTAGCTTTAGACCGGCAATTCAATTCATCCCTTAGCATGTTAAGCATGGAAGCCAAGCTGTCTTGGGGTAAGCTGATATCCAAGGCTATTACGTCCTCTGGATAATATTCCTGGAAACCATTTTGCACAGGAATCGGGCAGATGTTGATTTCAGATAATGGTTGAGATGCATAAGGACGTATCCAATCCCGCAACATCGCGCTCCAGTAAACTCCCTGATAGAATTCTAACCCGGTTATTGGTATCAAGACCTTGAACTTCAGACGTAAATAAAAACGAGGTGTTACATTCTTCACTCTGCTTCTTCCTTAGGATTATCCATAATACTGATAAATGCAACTATCCCGCAAGCAATAATTGTGACAAGGGAAAATATAGATGCTTGGCGGGAGAGTTACTCTATGCCATGGTCATACTGCCATTGCAAGGCAAGCTCAAAGCCTTGCTCTGCAGCATGTTCTATCCATGTAAGACCCTCTTTCTTATCTGCTTCAACGCCCTTCCCTTCATATAAGCAAACTCCGTAGAGAAAACTGCCTGGTGCAAATCCCTGAGAAGCTGGAACATCAAAGTATTTAGCTGCCTTACTGAAGTTTTGGGGTACCTGGTCGCCGTAATAATACAGCTCTCCCAGCCTCTGATTTGCGTCTGCATAACCCTCTTCTGCCAAAATCTCAAATAGCCGGATGGCTTTGGGAGTATCTATGGCTGTGCCGATACCGTAGTAATAGCAATCGGCAAGGCTTCTTATAGATATGAAATCATCGTGCTCTGCTCCGCGTTGATACCAGGAAATGGCCTTCTGATTGCTTTGTTTTACGCCGATCCCATTATGATAGCAATCCCCCACAAGGCTGTAGGCATCTATATCTCCGGCCTCTGCCGCGGTTTTAAACCAATAGAATGCTCTTTTCTCGTCCTTGGGCAGCACCTCGCCATCACGGTAAAAACAGCCCAGCGCAATCTGGGAAAAGCCATCGCCCTTGTCTGCGGCTTTTGTATATAACTCCACAGCTTTGGCTTTATCTTCTTTAACGTAATGCCCTGTTTCATAATACATCGCAATCATCCCCATAGCACTTTCTTCTCCCAGATCTGCGGCTCTTTGAAAACAAGCGAAATCCTCTGCTAAATCAGGCTCAACTCCCAAGCCATCTGAGTAGCAGCAGCCAAGCAAGAACCATGCGATGGGATTGTCCTTTTCTGCGACTTTCCTTAGCCATGGTACAGCAGCAGCACAATCCCTCTGTGTCCCTTTACCATAGAAGTAACCCCAGGCAACAAACATCTGGGCATGCTCATCTCCGGCTTTGGCTTCTTTTAGTTTTTGCAGAAACTTTTCCTGCTGTGCCTCTGCATCCCACCTCTCAAACAAATCGCTTTGTTTTTCTTTCATAATTCACCTCACATTTTTGACAATCTGGCGGGGGTTTTGTATCTGTCAAGGAGAGAATTGTAGATATTACTGCAATGCCCGGGAAGCTTCTTCCCTACTTCAGATGAGTGCGAAAAAGCCAAAAATGAGTCATATATATGTATAGGGGATTTATCTGCTTATTTACAAGCGCGCCTGAACGCCACATGAATTAGTCCATCCTACAGGACTATTAAACTAAACAAATCCAAAGGAGGAACCAACATGGGATACTACGTCAGTTTGGAGATACAGCTGAAGACCAAGAAGAAAGCTGCGGAGATAAGAAACATCTTGGCAAAAGGAGATTTGATTAACGTACCCGAGACTGAGATCACAGGCAAGGGTGCATATCGCTATCTAAACTACAAGACTTGCGATTTTAAGCTTAGCCAAGAGAGCGAAGCAGTATTGCTATTAATGCTGCTTGATCTGGAACCGGTGCATAAGCCCAATAATGGCAGGCAAACACCCAATCTGGTGTTTTTTGATGACCTGGAATGCCGCAGTTGGGGCTATATCATCAGCTATGGACAGATTCAACCCATGACAACTGTATGGGACTAAGATACCCAAGCACAACCCCTTAACCGGAGTGTCTTGCTGGACAGGTTACAGCCGGTACCACCAGAGTAATAATAGGCAGGGGAGTGCTCACACGGCTGGGAGCAAACACAGGTAGCCCCTCAACAATATCCCATCCTATCCATCCACCTGAGACCCGCGATTTGCGGGCTCTTTTTTTCCCCATAATAGATTAAGTAAGGAGAACACCATGAACAACACCGCAACCAATTCCACTGTCAATCCCGCAGATAACAGCACAGCCTGTAACAGTCTGCGTCCCCCCTTCAAACCGGTCATCCACAAAATGACCGCTTCTTTTATGAATGCGATTCCGGCAGAGACCCGCCAAACCCTGGTGGTGAACCTGGAGCGCATCTTTCTACGCTTAGGCTTCAACCGCTATCAGGGTGAGAATGTTGCTACTGGCCTGCAGATTCGCCTAGACGGGCGCAACATTGTAACCGGCAAGCAAAACGATTACCACGTGGTCTATCGTGATCCTGCCGGGATTTCCCGCAACTTTGAAGCATTGGTAACCGACCGGGGGCAATACTACAGTATCCACTACCTGCTTGCTACAGGAATGTAGGGGGCACCATGACGATCAACGAAATCCAGGATGCGCTGAAGCATCCGTTTCCCCGCGAGGATATTGAGTTCCGGGTGTCACGGGTATCAGCTAAGAAGAACAAAGCCTGCGTGGTACCATATATCCAAGCCAGAGGGATCATGCAGCGCCTTGATGAAGTGTTTGATATTGCCCATTGGAAGGATGAATACGAAGTACTGCAATCCGGCGTCAAATGCAAGCTCTCCGTCTTTCTGGGCAGTGAATGGATAACCAAGGAGGATGTGGCTCCTTTCACCAACATCGAAGCCCTCAAGGGAGCCTTTTCCGATTCCCTTAAACGTGCCGGAGTTAAGTTCGGGATCGGACGCTATATCTATGATGTTCAGGAGCATTGGGTGGATATCTTCCCGGAACGTCCCAAGGACTGTATGTTCCCAGTTCACTACCAATCGTCTGACGGGATGACCGGCTGGTGGATAGAGCCACAGCTACCCGCATGGGCATTGCCCAGTGTGAAACTAAACGTGCCGGTGCAGTATATGGAACTGCTGGAAGAACTGAAGCATAGTAAGATCCTCACTAATACCAAATATGAGAAGTATGCTCAGGCTCTGGCCGATTCTAAGCTCTCCGAGATACAAAAGTCACTTATCTGGGAACAACTTAGCCTCATCAAAGCCTGGGGAGAACGGATTGTGAACAACGTCGGGGTAGCAGTAGAAGTAAAGAAAGAGCTTTATCGCAAGATTATCGGCAGTAATACCGACAGCATTGGCAACATCAGGAGTGAACTGTTCGAATACGCTGACAAGGGAGCTGCCGCATGAAGATCACCAATTGCTACAATCTGCCCGAAGCTATCGTGCAGGCTATTAAACACAACTGGTACTCAGGGCATAAGGAACACCGCTTCGCTTCGGTAACTGAGCTGCTTAAGCCGACCAAGCAGTTTATCCTGAATAAACGTCACTACAAGGAAATCGTACGGGATGCCAGCGATATGATATGGATGCTGCTTGGCTCCGCTATCCATAAGGTGCTCGAAGCCGCCGAGGTAGATAACAGCATCAGCGAGGAGCGCTTAAGTTTAACCGTGGAAGATGCTGTGATTACCGGAGGTTTCGATCTCTATAAGGATGGTATCGTCACCGATTTCAAGTTCACCGGGGTTTGGAACTACACCTGTGACAGCCGTAAGGAAGAATGGGAAAAGCAGCTCAACCTCTATGCCTATCTCTTGCGTCAACACGGATTCGAAGTAAAAGCGCTGCAGATCGTCGCCATCTTCCGGGATTGGCAGAAGAGCAAGTCAATCTCAAGCCCAGCTTATCCCCAACAGGTGGAGACCATCTCACTAAAACTATGGGATGACGAGGCCGTACTCAACTTCCTGCGGGAGAGAATTAGCGAGCTAAGGAGCTTTGATGAACTCACCGATGATATGATTCCGGAATGTAGCCCATCAGAACGTTGGCAGGCAAATGACCAATATGCGGTTTACAAGACCGGTGCCAACCGGGCACTGCGTCTGTTTGACAGCAGGGAGGAAGCAGAAGCATTCCGGGATGGGCATAAAGAAGCAGATCAATTACATATTGTGGTGCGGAGCGAAACCCCGAAGCGATGTCAGGATTACTGCACAGTGCATCAGTTCTGTCACTTCTTTCAACAACAGCATACCAGCACCCAAGCCGGATAAAGGAGCCTAACATGAAACTAAAGAGTAGCTTAATCAATATCGCGTTGCTTATCGTGGGTACCGTTATCGAAGAGATTGTGGTTAGCACTTTAGGCTTACGCAACAAACCCGAGGTTAAAAAGCCAGAAGGAGAACAACATGAGCAAACTCGTAAATGACGACAAACTCTATGCCGTAATAGGCAAGTTCTTTGGCAGCCGGGAGCATCTGCTCTTCGAGCTGATTCAGAATTCCCTACGCGCCAAAGCTAAGCATATTAGCATAGACCTTCCATACACAGGTGATACCCCGTTTACCGATCTCTTAAGCCCGGAAAGTGTGCTGCGTCTGCAGGATGATGGCCGGGGGATCAGTGATCTGGTGGCGCTTTTAGGGTTGGCGTTTTCGGATTGGGAGATAGATATAGCGAGCCAGGAACCGGCGGGACTGGGCTTTATGCAGCTCATATCCCTCTCCCGGCAGGTATATGTGCAGTCTAAATTTGGCAGCATTATACTTGATTGTCAGAGGTTTTTAAATGATGCTGCGTACCGGCAACAATGTGTGTTTGCCCCGCAGGCAAGTGATGCTATTGATAAAGGGACCATCATCCATGCCGAGTTGAATGGGGCAGCTCATCAGTTTATCCATATGGATGAAAACGCTTATATGGGTTACTATGGCACAAAGCTGGTGCTTAACGAGAAGCTAATCCCCTACAACTCCATATCTAAACAAGTAAAGGTTGCACAGCAGGCGGGCTATCCTTATTTGGTGGATGAGTATCAGGGGAATAAGCTGTATCTGGAATTGGGTGACTACCGGGGATGCGCTTCTTACCGCGGTTCACTGGTAAACTGGTACGGACAGCTTATCCCGATCAATATAAACAAGGGTGCCGCTGGCAACGGCTATGTGCGTTTCTACTATGAAGTACGCAAGGGTACACCCCTAAATCCCCGTTATCCGGACCGCAGTCAGATCATTGACGACAGTAAACTCGATGCTTTCCAGGCAAAGGTGAACTACTTGGCGATGAAGCTGATCACGAGCTACTTTATGGAAAGCTACGTTCCGGCTAAGGGATATATATCCAAACCGGTAAGCCTGCTCAAGACCTTCTACGCTGAAGCAACTCCCGTAGAACGACAAGCCATGCCTCTCGTGCCGGTGGATACACTGGTATTTGGCAACTGCTCTTATCAGGATGAAGAGATCCGGACGAAGGCAGAGCTTAAAGCCAGTGCATGTCTCTACTGTGTGGGTGGTATCTCTGTAAACGACGAATACAATCTCGGTGCCGATCTTGATCTCCTGGGTTGTGTATCGGTTACTCAGGAGGTGGGAACAGCATTAGGTGAATATGGATTGCAGGAGCTACGGGAAGTTACCACAGAACCGAGGCCTTGCAATATGATCAATACCGAACCGCTGGTGCTGCACTATGAACTTGCCGACCTAAGCACTAAGACAGTAATACTCAACGAAGCGCTGTTGATGAACAGCTATAACGAAGCCTATATCTATGCTCCCACCCGGGAGCAGATATTGGATGTCCTGGATGAATACTTCGAGACCGTAATGAGCGAAGAGGAATACCGTCATCCCGACGATATTGAGCTGGATATCCGCACTTACATAGTGGAAGAGCTGCAAAAGCGTTTCGGGATCATGACCCTCAGCCAGTTCGATTTCCTACCGGATTATCATAAGTTAAAGCAACTGGTCTTTGAATCCGGCAATCTTGCTCTTACATATCAGGATGGTAGCGTGAAGACATACCAGATAGAGTGAAATAACAACAATCAAGGCAATAAAGTGCCGGGGTATCACACCCCGGCGTTTTGTTTATGTAAACAACAGAGGTGAAAATGAACCATAACGAATCCACTTCTCTGTCCATGCGGCAATATCAGGCTTACATGGACATAAAGAACAACATCCACAAGCGGCAGGTAATAGCAACTTGCGCATTACATTTTGTAAGCAGCAGCCACGGTGGTCAGCCTCTCAGCAAAGTACAGTCATGTATGGGGGAACTAACCGTTATGCGGATAAGCTCCGGAAAATTGAAACTCGAAGTTGATAAAAGCTTCTGTGCCTGTCAGACTATTGCCAAAGCCCTTAACTACTTTGAACACCAGCCTCATCCCCAAAACTTAAGTGTTTCAGATTTACCCAGGCTGGACAACAGGCGCAGGATCGTATCCATAGACCCGCTCCCAGCGGAAATAAACGCATGGATAAAAGTGCAAGCGATAGCCGAGATCATTAGTCGGAAACTTCAACGTAATCCCCGACGCTTTTCTATTTTTACCAACAGAGGTGAAGATGAACAATAATGAATCCACTCCTCTCTCCCTGTGGCAGTTTCTGGCTAAAGTGGATACCCAGCGCAACATCTACAATTACGGTGAGAAACACTATCATAAGGTTCAGTATAACAACTCCCGCAGCATCATCAGATACCTCAAGGAAGAAACCCAGCTTGTTGCCTATGCCTGCAATCCCGGTAACGGGCTTATCATGCTGGCAAAGAAAGGCGGTATCATGGCATATGCGGTGATCTTTCTTGGATTTCCCAATGCTAATGGCGAGAGGGTATTTCTCTGGAGTGCCATGCGTAATCTTAGTGCCCTGAGATTAATCCGGGATGGCAGATGGGAACACAGCCACATCAGCGAAGGAATTGACTATAACAAGGGTGAGGATACCCACATCTGGCCGGTTATCGACCGGGGAGTAGTCCATTATGTGAGCAGCAGCCAGGGCGACCAGCTCATTAGTAAAGTACAACCCTGTGCGGGAGATTTGACCATCATGCGCTTAAGCTCAGGAAAACTGCGGCTGGAGTTGGATGACAGTTTCTGTTCGTGCCAGACCATCGGTAAAGCCATGAACTACTTCGAACACCCACCTCTCTCTAAGAGTTTAAGAGTGTTCGACCTGCCAAGGTTAAATGGCTGGAGCAGGATAGTATCAATCGACCCGCTTCCTGAAGAAATCAGCGCCCGCATCAAGGCGCAGGCAATAGCCGACACAATTAACGACCATAACAGTTAAATATTATAGGAGAACCCCATGAAAGCATCTCAATTGCAAGCAACCATAGCCTATGCGATCAAGCATAAACTACCCATTCTCGTAAAAGGCGCACCGGGCACCGGCAAGAGTGATATTATTGCCCAAGCCTGCACCCAAGCCGGAGCGGATCTGATTATCAGCCATCCGGTAGTCTCCGACCCTACCGATTACAAAGGCTTACCCTTTCCGGTGAAGGATAAAGAAGAAGCCACCTTCCTGCCCTTCGGTGATCTGTTGAAACTGATTAAAGCCGCTAAGCCCACGGTGTTCTTTCTGGATGACCTGGGGCAGGCACCGATGAGCGTGCAGAGCAGCGTCATGCAACTTATCCTCGCCCGGCGCATCAACGGGCATAAGGTATCCGAGCATGTCATCTTCCTCGCTGCCACCAACCGCAGACAGGATAAAGCCGGAGTGATGGGCATTCTGGAACCGGTGAAAAGTCGCTTTGCCGCTATTGTGGAATTGGAGGTGAATGTGGATGACTGGGTAGATTGGGCATACCAACAGGATATGCCTGCCGAACTGATTGCCTTTATCCGCTACCGACCCAACCTGCTGCATGATTTCAAACCCACCGCCGATATCGTC
>Ga0172377_10006177_pt1 | contig 12329 bp, 10 predicted proteins | sample Pumphouse3metaG_FD_119749 | JGI IMG/M metagenome (GOLD analysis project Ga0172377, IMG submission 119749) | Leachate microbial communities from a municipal landfill in Southern Ontario, Canada - Pumphouse #3 metaG | ecosystem: Engineered > Solid waste > Landfill > Unclassified | place: Canada... | reverse complement strand
CATATAGTTAAAATATTTTCAATGTGTGAACTACCGCATAGGTAGCTTAGAAACTTTTAAATATAACATAGGTATTGTTAGATTTCGTGAACTACCGCATAGGTAGCTTAGAAATTATAGGCTACTACTGTCCTATAGCTAAAAAGGTGAACTACCGCATAGGTAGCTTAGAAAATGAATGAAATTGAGGATTTTTACATTAAAAAGTGAACTACCGCATAGGTGCTAAGAAAAGCAAAAGGAAAAAGTTTAAAACTGAAAAATAATTTACTATAAATTAATTTCATTAAGATTATTTTCACAAATTTTTTTACTCTGGTATTAATTATTATTAAATTTAACCTTGAAAGATTGAGCTATTTTTGAAATACTATTGTTTGACATTGGGAGTGAAATATGATAGATAAAAATTTAATTAATGAAGTCATTAAAGTGGGGTTGTCGACTGGTGCTGACTTTGCTGAAGTGTTTATTGAAAGAAAAAAATACTCAGCTATTAACATGCTCGATAATCGTGTTTCGAATATATCTGATAGCCTTATTTGTGGGTTGGGTTTACGTTTGTACAAGGGCATAGAGAGTGTCTATTCGTCAACAAGTGATTTATCTAGAACTAGTATAATAAGAACTGCAGAACAAACAGCAAGAATGATTAAGACAAAGAATTTAGAGGTTATTAATCCAGCTTCTTTACATGAAAGGATTAATTTAAATATTAATAAAATTAAGACTGTTCCATCATCTGCTTCAAACAAAGAAAAATTAGAAATTTTAAAAACTGCGTATTTTGCAGCAAAGAATTATGATTCAATTATTTCTCAAGTTTCGGGCACTTTTATAGATGAAGATAGAACTTTTTGGGTCGCTAATAGTAATGGATTATATACCAGTGATAGACAAATTAGATGTCGATTAATGATTGAAAGTGTAGCTAGCAAGAATGGGGAGAATCAAACAGGTGGAGCTAGACCAGGTGCGAGAAAAGGTCTAGAACTTTTCACAGAAGACATTGATCCCGTTGAAGTTGGGAAAGAAGCTTCAAGAATTGCTAAAATAAATGTAAACTCAGATTACCTTAAAGCAGGGGTAATGCCAGTAGCAATTGAAAATGGGTTTGGTGGAGTAATTTTCCATGAATCTTGTGGACATAGCTTAGAAGCAACCTCTGTTGCAATAGGAGCTAGTCAAATGGCAGGAAAGCTCGGACAAAAAATAGCCAATTCTAAATTAACAGCAATTGATGATGGTACAATTGCTAATGCTTGGGGTTCATATAATATAGATGATGAGGGAAGACCTGCTCAGAAAAATGTTCTCATTGACAAAGGGATTTTGAAAAGCTATATGGTTGACACTTTAAATGCAAGAAAAATGAAATGTGAACCAACCGGTAATGCAAGAAGAGAAAGTTTTTATTATGAACCAACAAGTCGAATGACTAATACCTACATAGCTCCAGGAAACGATGAAGATAAAGATATAATTTCATCCATTGAAGAAGGTCTTTATTGTGCTAAAATGGGTGGAGGTTCAGTAAACCCTGTTACAGGAGCTTTTAATTTTGCAGTTTTAGAGGGCTATAAAATTCATCACGGAGAAATTGGAGAAAGTGTTCGTGGAGCCTCGTTAATTGGAACAGGAAGCCAAATTATTCAAGACATTGATATGGTAGGTAAATATATGAAATTCGGACAGGGGATGTGTGGGTCCTCAAGTGGCATGGTTCCAGCTAATGTGGGTCAACCTCTTGTGAGAGTAAAAAAAATAACAGTAGGAGGGAGATAATGAATTTTACAAGTTTAAAAAATAAAATTGATAAAATTTGCAAAAAAAAAGGAATTGAAGATTATCAAATTTCTTATTCTTCAAGCGAAGACGCAAGTTGCAAGATTTCAGGTCATACAGTTGATTCTTCAACTGTAAATACAGATATGAGCTTTACCTTTTCCTGTATCTCAGAAGGAAAACGAGGAGTATATGTCTGTAATGTATTTGACGATGCAACACTAGAGAATATGGTAGCAAAAGCCTACGAAAACACTCAATGTATTGATAGTGAAGAAAAATTTGAAATTTTTGAAGGCAGTAAAGAATATAAACATCTTGAAGATAATAATACCCCTCTTGAAAAAGTGGATAAAATTATTGAAAAAACCAAAGAAATTCAAGAAAAAAACTTAGCTAAAGATCCAAGGATTCAAGAATCAAGTGAAACTTCAACTTTTGCAGTAAAATCTGATTATAAAATTGCAAACAGTAAAGGACTTTTCCTTGAGAAGGTATTACGATATGAAGGACTTTATAGCGAAGTTGTTGCAAAAGATAAAGAAGATGTAACAGTAGGTGTTGATTTTAAAATTGCTCCCTTAGATGAAATTAAAAATCTTAAAGCAGTAGAGAAAGCTTTAAATCGCCAAAATGCAACTCAACTAGAAACAGGAACTTATGATGTTGTATTTGATACAGATTGTGTTAGACAAATACTAGCTACTTTTTGCCCAATATTTATTGGGAAAAATGTATATATGGGACTTTCTTTATTAAAAGCGGGAAAAGGTGAAAAAATAGCTAATAAAGCAGTAACTTTGATTGACGATCCATTTGAAACCACAAGTCCAGTAAAAATTCATTTTGATACGGATGGAGTAGCTACCTATTGTAAAGAGATAATTAAGGATGGTATACAAGAAAATCTTGTTTACAATCTATCTACAGCAAAAAAAGCAGGAGTAACGACTACCGGAAATTCATCTGGAAGTGAAGTTACTTTTTATAGCCTGTATTTTAAACCTGGTGAAAAGACAAAAGAAGAATTATTAGAAGAAGTCGGACGTGGAATTTACATATCTGAGATGAAAGGATTTCATGCAGGAGCCAATGCCCAGACCGGAGATTTCTCAATAGATAGTGAAGGGTTTAAAATTGAGAATGGAAAATTAGTTCAACCTGTAAAAGGTTTTACTGTATCTGGGAATTTTTATAAACTTCTTCGGGATATAGAAGCTTTTAGTAGTGACTTAGAGTTTTCTTTTCCTTCCGGTTTAACCAGATTTGGAAGTGCTGAGGCCTATGTTCGTAATATGAGCATAGCAGGAAAGTAAGGCATAAGTCATAAGAATTTTTAAAAAAAATAACAGGTTATTACCTTTAAAAAGTAATAATCTGTTTTTTTTAATATAGATTTTGTCATTTTTTTAAATTTTAAATGTTAGAAGTTAATTTATATTCAATTAAGATAAAAATTAAAAATTTAAGTTATGACAAACTGTAACAAAAAATGAAACAGTTGTAACAAAAATAAATAATTAGGAAATAATTTAAAAAATTTATTAGAATTAGGTTATTTTAAGGTAAAATATCTTGCCCTTTATTTTGCTAAACGGCTAACTGTTACAGATATGGTAACAATTAACATAAGTAGCTCTTATTACATCTTAACCTATAACATATAAGTATAAAGCCAAAATTAAATACTTACAATAAAGGAAATTAACTGTTACACCATCTAATTTTTAGCTGTTTCTTAATAACTTACTTTTGACAAATAATTACTCAAAAAAGTTTAAAAAGGTTAAAAAAAGCAATATTCTTTGATTTTTTTTCTTGTTTTAAGTAATAAGTTAGAAGTATTATATATATGTAAGGAGAAACAGAGAAATGAAAAAGACAATTTTATCAATTTTATTAATTGCAATCGTATTGATTCTGTCTGTTTCTTGTGAATTGTTAAGTGATCCAATTTCAGAAGGAACAACAAGAGTAATAGTAGTGGGACTTGATTACAGTGACTATGACTCAGAATTTTCCTTGGATAGTGGTTCAAATGATGCAAGCGCTTTAGCTTATGCGTTTGAAAGTCTTGGACAAAATACTTCAACAAACGTCGAAGTAACAAGAATGATTCAATCAAAAACAATAGATACACAAAATCAAAGTATTATTTATCCCAATAGAGAGAATTTAATAAAAGAGATTGAAAGAATTCAATCAATCTCAACAGGCAACGACACTACCATATTTTATTTTTCAGGACTTGGAATAGCAGAGAGTGATGAAACTGTTGATGGAAGGGCCTTATATTATGGTCCAAGAAGTTTGAACTTTTCTAGTGAAGTTGATTACAGTGATGAGTATTATTTCTTACTTGGAAATAATGGTAACACCGATGCCAACGGCATAAGCGGGCAAGAACTCCTAGACAAATTAAACAATGTAAAGGGTATTAGTGTTTTACTGTCAGATACTTCCAACAGTGGATCACTGGTCTCAGGGAGATCAACAACAGTAGATACAGTAGACTTTAATTGTAATACCGAAGTTCTTCTAGACAGTTTTAATAATGCTGATTCAAATGATTCTAAAGTAAGAGTTCTTACAAGTAGCAGAAGATATGAAACATCTAGAAGCACTCGTTCAATTGATGGAGTAGAACACGGAACATTTACATCTTGCTTACTTGAAGGTTTAAACTATGACAGTGAAACAAAAACAATCATTGGAGTACCAAAAGCTGCAAGCGGTAAAGCTTTAACTTTAGATGGTTTGTATTCATGGATTTCAGAAAATGATAAAGATTCATCACAAACTCCAAAAATTACTGGTGATCCAGTTGATATTGTTTTATTCACATTTTAATTAATCATAGTTAGAAGTACTTTTGGGAATACTTAATTAGGCTTTCTTTAATCCAAGAATTGGCTTCTTTGTTTTCCCTTAAGTGGTGTTTTACACCTTTAAATATTTTGAAATCATAAGAAATTTCATTTTCAAAAAGTACTTCCACTAAATATAAGCTGTTAGAACTTGGGACAACATTATCTTTTTCACCATGGGCTACTATTGTAGGTACGCTTTCAGGCTTAATATAATTAACAGGTGAAATCTTAGGAAATTTTACTATTGCATCACCCACGTTATCTTCATCTAATAGATTCTCAACAATTTCAAATCTTTTTTCTTGTAAATTGAATAGATTTAATCCATAAAAATTTTTCTTATATAAAACATCCAAAAAAAATGAATCTTCTAAATTGGAAGGAGATGATAATGCTAAACAAAATTTAATAGGTAGGGGAGCCTGATTTGCTTTGGTATAGCAATACATCAAGGAAATCTGTCCCCCAGAAGATGACCCACCCATTGCCATATTTTTAATTTTAAGATTTTTGTTTTCTGCAAACTCAACTGTTTTTTTTACAGCGGAATTTACATCTTCTAAAATATCATTAAAATCAACGTTATCATCTAAAAATCTATAGTTTATAGTAGAAACAGTAGTATTTTCTAAATTTGTCATTATCCATTGAGCAAAATATCCAAAATCGCTTTTATCTCCACTAATCCAACTACCACCATGTACAAGAACTATTAAATTCATTTCTTCGTTTGTGTTACCATTAGGTAAATAGATATCCAGATTTTGGTTTTTATCATCTCCATAAGTTATATCTTTAAAAGTTTGGTACTCTGAAGCATGAAAGGTGTCATACACTTGGAGAATTGATTCAGTAATGGTTATACAGCTTGTAAAAAGAAAGAAAGAAATAATTACTAATAAAAAAGTTAAATATTTGATGTATTTCATTTCTTTCCCGTTGATTTTACTTGAACTGTAATTACAGAAATAAATACTAAAAGGCAACCAAATAATTCTTTAGTTGAAAGTTTTTGTTGCAAAATCAAAAATCCAAAAATTGTTGAGAAAACTGATTCCAGACTTAAAATTAGACTTGCAGTATTTGGTTCTACATCTCTTTGACCATAAAGTTGAAGAGTATAAGCTATTCCACAAGAGAAAATGCCAGCATAACATAAAGGTAACCAAGCTTTAGAAATACTAACTAAATCTGGATTTTCAAAAAGAAACATAAAAATTGAACTAATTAAACCACAAAAGATGAACTGTAGACAAGAAAAAGCAATTAAATCAGTATTTGAAGAACAATAATCAATTAACATAATATGAATGGCAAAAAACAAAGCTCCAATTAGAATACAAATATCTCCAGAGGAAACATTAAACTTTTCCTTCATACATAAAAGATAAAAGCCAATCATTGCTAAACCTAAAGCAAAATAAACATTTTTTTTAGGCTTTTTTTTCATTAATATACCTAAAAAAGGTACAAATAAAATATAAAAAGAGGTTATAAAACCTGCTTTTCCAACACTGGTAAATTGAATTCCAATTTGTTGTAGATTACTTGCTATTGCCAATAAACTTCCAGCCAAAAAAGAAAAAATTAGAAGTCTTTTTTTGTGAAGTTTTTTTGATTTTTTCAAAGTTTTAAAATCAATAAAAGGAATTAAAATTAAAGCTCCAAGGATGAATCTAATTGAATTAAAAGAAAATGGACCCATATAGTCCATTCCAACACTTTGAGCAACAAAAGCCAAACCCCAAATAATGGTGGCTCCTAATAATAAAATAGAACCTTTTATATTTTTCATCAGGTCATAATATTGTAAAAAGAATAATAATTAAAGTGGTTTTTGAATATTCTTTGAACTTTGATAAACCTTATTTTTAAAGCCCATAAGAATGAAACTCATCATAATTGGAAAATAGAAAGTTAAAAGTCTCCAAATTATCAGACTTATGTTTAAATGAGAACCAAGAATTTTAGTCATTACATCATGGAAAGTTGCATCTACAATTCCCAAGCCTCCAGGAATAGGAGCTACCTGAAGAATTACATTACAAAGGCTTTGACAACCCATAACTTGAAAAACTGTAAAAGTAGGATTCTTCGAATAAAAAGACATATAAATGGACCAAGTTACAAGGTAAAGCAAAAATAATTCTAATAAACAAGATATCATAGTAATAAAGTTTGCACTAAATGATATTTTATGATTTGTCATCCTATAATTTAAAAGATGAATTTCTTCTTTTATTTTTATCTCAAGTTTTTCGATTCTTTTAATAACATGGATTTTATGACCAAAACGAACTATTCCAATAGAAATAATAGTTAAAGTCTTTTCTGCTTTTGAAACAAGTGAGAGAAAAATCAAATATAACGCTGTTCCTGCAATAGACACAATTACCATAATCTTAACAGTAAGAGTGATTTCAAAAACATCTTGGTTCGAGATAATCAAAAAAAGATTAGCAATCAAACCAAAAAAAATATAACGTATGGTTTTTTGAAGAACTACTGTTGCTCCATCTGAAGCTGACATTCCACTTTTACCCATTATAGTAATTTGTCCGGCAATGTAACCAGAAGTAAAAGGGGTAATAAGACCTAAGCCAATGCTAATGAAAGAAGCCTTTAAGCAACTTAAATAAGAAACTTTTGTTTGAAACTGACGTCTTAAAGTAAAAATAGAAAGAGCATCACAGGATATATAACTAATTACAAACAAGAATCCAAGTAAAATATACTTTAAATTGAGTTGACCAAAGGAACTTTGTAAGCTATCAATATCTTCATTTATAAAAAGATAAACAAATAACAGACAGAAACTGATTACAATAAAAAGAAACTTTGCTAGTTTGCTGTTTTTTTTACTCATGCCTTAGAATATACATTAGCCTTAAACCTTGGTCAATTCTCTACTTACAGATGAGGGTTAATTTTTTTAAGTCTTGACATAATTTAGTAAATTACAGTAAGCTTTTCATATGAAAATTTTAAAGAATTTACATCACGTATTCCATTTGTCAACCGGGTAATAAACATTGCGGGTAATTTTGGTGTACATAGAAACCTTTGCAATGGCAAGGGTATTTTTTTTATTCAAAAAAGGAGAAAAATCGTGGAAAGATTAAAAATTGCAATACAAAGAAGTGGAAGACTTTGTTCTGAATCTCTAAAAATAATTAGAAACTGTGGTATAGAGTTTACTTCTCCTGAAAGGATTTTAAAGGAAAAAGCGGATAATTTCCCAATTGAATTTTTGTACGTAAGAGATGATGATATTCCTTTCTTTATAAAAGACAATGTAGCTGATATTGGAATAGTAGGAAGCAATGAATTTTTGGAATCAGGTCTAGATTTGAAAATAGTAAGAGATTTAGGTTTTGCAAAATGTAGACTCAGCATAGCAGTACCAAAAGGCTTTGAATATAAAAATCTTAAAAGTCTAGAAGGAAAAAGAATTGCTACCAGTTATCCAAACATTCTTAAAAAGGTTTTAAAAGAAGCAGAAGTTAAAGCAAGTTTTGTTAAAATAACTGGATCGGTAGAAATAACTCCAGCTATAGGAATTAGTGATGTTATATGTGATCTTGTATCAACAGGAACAACCCTTACAATGAATGGATTAACAGAAGTTGAACCAATTTATTACTCCTCAGCGGTAATGATAGCTAATTCTGAGATGGCACCAGAGAAGAAAGAAATTTTAGATAGGCTACTTTTAAGAATTGATGCTGTAAGTTTAGCAAAAAATAATAAATATGTAATGTTTAACCTCCCTGAAAAGCACCTTGAGCAAGTTGCAAGCATTGTTGGTGGAGTTAAAAGTCCCACTATTACAAAACTTATGGAAAAAGGGTGGCTTAGTGTTCAACTAGTAGTTTCCGAAGATAAATTTTGGGAAGTATTTGAAAAACTAAAAGAACTTGGAGCCCAAGGAATTCTTGTAACCCCAATTGAAAAAATGACCTTGTAGGAGAATAAAATGGAATACTTAGAAATATTTGTAGAACCTAATCAAGAAGAGATTAATGATATTTCCAAAAGAAATAATAATAATATTGAAGTTAATGAAACTGTAAAAAAAATACTTTCTGAGGTGAAAGCCAATAAAGATAAGGCGCTTATAGAATTTGAAAAGAAATTTGATAACGTTGAGCTGTTTTCTTTAGAAGAAGATCAAGAAGAAATTAAAAACAGTGAAACAAAAATTGATTCGAAATTAGCCCAAGCCATTAAAATTGCAGCTCAAAATATTTCTTTGTTCCATGAAAATCAGATAACACAAGAAAAAGAAATAGAAGTCATGGAAGGGGTAAAACTATACAGGAAAACAGTACCTATAAAGACAATTGGACTTTATATCCCTGGAGGAACAGCGCCTTTATTTTCCACCGTATTGATGCTTGGTATTCCTGCAAAGATAGCAGGATGCAAAAACATTCAACTATGTACACCTCCCGATAAAAATGGACAAATAAATCCAGCAGTTCTATTTGCAGCTAAAATAGCAGGAATTGACAAAATTTACAAAGTCGGGGGTGCCCAAGCAATTGCTGCATTAGCATATGGAACACAAACAATAACAAAATGTGATAAAATATTTGGCCCAGGGAATCAATATGTTACTAGTGCAAAATTACAAGTAAGTAACGATTGTTGTTCAATAGACTTACCAGCAGGACCAAGTGAAGTTTTAGTAGTTATCGATAAAAACAGCAATGTTCGCTTTGCGGCCTCCGACCTTTTAAGTCAAGCCGAACATGGATTTGATAGCCAAGCTATTCTTTTGATTAATGCTAATAAAGAGGAAGGAAAAAAAATAGCCCAAAAGGTTGAAGAAGAAATCGAATTACAGATGAAAACCCTAAGTCGAAAAAAATATCTTCAAAAATCTTTAAAAAACTCTAAAGTTATCATAATTGAAGAAATAAAAAAAGTTAATAATTTTATAAATACCTATGCACCTGAACATTTAATTGTAAATACTAATTCAAATGAAATTATTTTATCTGAAGTTGAAAACGCTGGATCAGTATTTATTGGACCTTGGTCCTGTGAAAGTGCCGGAGATTATGCTTCAGGTACAAACCATACTTTACCGACAGGAGGTTGGGCTAAAAGTTATAGTGGAGTAAGTTACGACTCCTTTATAAAGAAAATAACCTATCAATAAATTAGTCAAAGTGGACTTAATCAGCTTTCTTCGACCATCATTGCAATGGCAGAAGCGGAAAGACTAGATGGGCATGCTAATGCGGTAACCGTGAGAATGGAGGAAGGAAAGTGAAAGAATTATTAAGAGATAATATTAGAAATTTAACACCTTATAAATGTGCAAGAGATGATTTTTCTGCCGAAGCAGATGTTTATCTTGATGCTAATGAAAATTTCAAGGATTTTAATCTAGGATGCAACCGTTACCCTGATCCTTTATCAAAGGAACTAAGGAAAAAGATAGAAGAAGTCTGGGGGTTAAAAAAGGACAAAACTGTAATACTTAATGGAAGTGATGAAGCAATAGACAATATAATTAGAATGTTTTGTAAACCAGGAATGGACAAAATTCTAATAATGCCACCAACCTATGGAGTATATAAAGTTTTTGCATCCATTAATGACGTGGATTGCTTAGAAATTCCTTTAAATTTAGAATTTGAGCCGGATATAAAAGAAATAGAAAACCTAATGAAAAATGAAGAAAATCAAAAACATGTAAAAGTTTTATTTATTTGTAGTCCAAATAACCCAACTTCAAATGTCCTTTCTTTACAAAAGCTTGAAGAAATAATGAATGTTTTTCCAAATATGGTAGTGGTAGATGAAGCCTATTGGGACTTCTCAAAAGAAAAGAGTGCTGTAAATCTTCAAGAAAAATATTCCAATCTAATTGTGTTAAGGACTTTTTCAAAATGTTGGGCTTTAAGTGGAGCTAGGCTTGGAGTTTTTTACTCTGGAATCGAATTATGCAACTATTTAAAAGCAATAAAAGCTCCTTATAACGTCAGTATAATTAATCAAAAAGCTGGACTGGAAATTTTGAAAAAAGAAAAAGAAGTTAAAACTCAATTGAAAGTAATAATAGAAAACAGAAAAGAACTGGAAAGTAAACTTAAAAATATTTCCTGTGTTGATAAAGTATTTCCAAGTGATGCAAATTTTCTTCTTGTTAAAGTAAGTAATGCAGATGAAATATATAAATATTTATCTCAAAAAAAAATAATTGTAAGAAATAGAAGCCGTGAACTTAATTGTAAAAACTGTCTTAGGTTTACTGTTGGAAGTCAAAAAGAAAATGAATTATTAATTGAAGCTTTGAAAAATTATGGAGGAGAAAATGAAAACAACTAGGCCTGTACTATTTTTAAACCTACAAAACGTAATTTGTAGGAAACAAAACGATAAGGTTATTTGGATGGATAATATTTTTAAAAGTCTTAATAGAATTTCTGATGAAGGTGATTATATTTTCTCTTTGCTTACAGAAAGTTCAAAGGAAAATAATTCTTATATACTAGATACGCTAGAGGGAGAAGGAATTAAATTTGAAGAAATTCCAAAAGATTATAATAATGAAAATTCTCTAGCAATATGTTCCTCTTTGGACGAGTTTAAAGTAGCTGCTTTTCTTAAAGTCAAAGCAATTTCTTTTAATAGTTCAATTGATAATGATAAAATTTTACAAAGTAATGACTGGCTGGAAATTGCTTCTTTTATACTTGATGATAAATTTAATCGGCGCAAAAGAATTGCCTGTGTTACACGAAAAACTAAAGAAACTTCAATTCAACTTAAACTAGATTTAGATAGTCGAACTCATGGGAAAATTGAAACCAAAATTGGTTTTTTTGATCACATGTTGGAGCAATTTGTTAAACATGCACATTTAAATGTAGAACTAAAAGCTGAAGGCGACCTTGAAGTTGATGAACATCATACAGTAGAAGATGTAGCTATCGTTCTAGGAGAAGCCTTCAAAGAAGCACTCAATGATAAAAGAGGAATCAATCGTTATGGTTTTTTTATTCTACCAATGGATGAAGTTCTAGCTCAAGTTACTTTGGATTTCTCTGGAAGACCCTATTTAGTTTGGGATGTAAATATAAAACGAGAATATATTGGAAATTTTCCAGTAGAGCTTTTTGAACATTTTTTTAGAAGTTTTTGCTATTCAAGTGGCTGTACTCTCAATATAAGTGTATCTGAGGGTAATGCTCATCATCAAATTGAAGCAATATTTAAAGCTTTTTCAAAAGCAATAGCTCAAGCAATAAGACGGTATCCATATAATAATGAAATATCTTCTACAAAGGGGGTTCTATGATAGCAATAGTAAAATACAATGCAGGAAATATTTTTTCACTTCAATGTGCCCTAAGACGTCTTGGATACGAAGGAGTTGTAACTGATGATGAAAAAGTTCTTAGAAAAGCAGATAGAGTCATTTTTCCAGGGGTAGGAGAAGCTTCCTCTTCAATGGCTTATCTTAAGCAAAGAGAACTTGGAAAAGTTTTAACCTCTTTAACACGACCTTTTCTTGGAATTTGTCTTGGTCTTCAACTTATGGGAAATTATAGCGAAGAAAACAATACACCTTGTCTTGGTATATTCAATTCAAATATAAGGCTATTTAAAGAAAAAGAAGTCAAAATTATTCCTCATATGGGGTGGAATAATCTTATT
>Ga0172377_10006175_pt1 | contig 12332 bp, 10 predicted proteins | sample Pumphouse3metaG_FD_119749 | JGI IMG/M metagenome (GOLD analysis project Ga0172377, IMG submission 119749) | Leachate microbial communities from a municipal landfill in Southern Ontario, Canada - Pumphouse #3 metaG | ecosystem: Engineered > Solid waste > Landfill > Unclassified | place: Canada... | reverse complement strand
GAGAGCACAACTAGTTATATTACAGGGTATTTTGGGAAGTAGTTTAGTTATTAATTTTCTATAAAAACATAAAAAACCTCTATTATTATAGAGATTTTTTGTTTTTAGATTGTTATATATAACCTCTAAATAAGGGCTAAAAGGGGACTTTCTACTTATCCACAGGCAGGGCTCTTGCCTTTCGGTTTTGTTTCGGTTATAATATTTATGTAGCTAATTTAGTATAAATATTTATTAGCTAAAGTAATAAAAAATGTATGGCAATTTTAACTAAAAAACAAAAAGAGATATTTGATTTCATCTCTACTTATACTAAAGATTACGGTTATGCCCCTTCACTTACTGAGATAAAAGAAGAAGTGGGCGCTAAAGCAATTTCAACCATTCATGAACATGTTTCTAATTTAATCAAAAAAGGGTTTATAAAAAGAATTAAAGGATCGGCTAGAAGTTTGGAGCTAGTGAAGATAAAACTTGCTAACACCATGTCTATTCCACTGGTAGGAGTTATTGCCTGTGGTGAGCCGATTGAAGCGATAGAAGAGCAGGGTGAAGTAGTTCATATAGCGGAAGATAAACGTTTTAATATAAAAGATCTTTATGCCTTAAAAGCTAAAGGAGATTCAATGTTAGGGGATGGGATATTTAGTGGTGATAATTTAATTATTAAAAAACAATCTTTTGCCAATAATGGAGACACGGTAGTAGCTATTATAGATGACAACGAAGCTACTTTAAAAAGATTTTACAAAGAAGATGGAAAAATAAGATTGCAGCCAACAAATACTAGTTATAAACCTATATACCGCAAACAGGTTGAGGTAAGAGGAGTGGTAGTTAAAGTGATAAGAGATTTAAGCCCCGCTTAAACTTATTTAAAAAATTATTAATTATTAATATAAAAAAATATGTTTAATTTAAATTCAAAAAAAAGAGCTATTCGCATCACTGTTAAAGAGTCTCCCAAAGAGCAAAGAATTTGGCGTTATAAATACAATCGTTTTATGCGCTCTCGTCAAATATTAGTGTGGGCAAGATAGAATATTATTTGTGTTACTACAATGAGTTATAGCAAAAAGGATAAATTAAGAAGAAGCTCTTTTAATTTATCCTTTTTTATGATATATTAGATTAGTTAAATTTAAGATTATAAGTAATGCCCCCTAAGAGACCAAAGTCTTGGAATTTTTATTATGTCAGGTATTTTCAAGTTAAAATCTAATTACAAGCCCGCTGGTGATCAGCCTGGGGCGATTAAGAAGCTAGTTTCTGGCCTGTCTTCTAATTTACGCTACCAAACTCTTTTAGGGGTAACAGGTAGTGGTAAAACCTACAGCGTTGCTAATGTTATACAACAATATAATAAACCAACATTGGTTATTGCTCCTAACAAAACATTAGCCGCTCAACTTTATCGCGAATATAAGAACTTTTTTCCAGAAAATGCAGTGCACTACTTTGTTTCCTATTATGACTACTATCAACCCGAAGCTTATCTCCCTATCACTGACACCTATATTGATAAAGAAGCGATGATAAATCAGGAGATAGATAGATTACGTCATGGGGCGACTTCTGCCCTGATGACAAGACGTGATGTTATCATTGTTGCCTCAGTGTCTTGTATTTATAATCTTGGTGTTCCTACTTCTTATTTAGCGGCTAGCCTGGTCTTGGAAAAAGGACAGATGATAGTTAGGTCGGATTTGATAAAACAACTCGTTAGCATGCAATTTGAGAGGTCTCAGAGCAATGTAAATAGAGGTCAGTTCCGGGTGCGCGGTGATATTTTTGAAATTAGGCCAATGTCAGAGAATATTTATTATCGTTTGGAGCTAAGGGGTCAAAAAATTGCGTCAATTTCAGTACTTGATAATGTCAGTCAAAATATACAAGAAGACTTAAATGAAATCATTATCTTCCCGCCCAAGCACTTTATTTCCAATGCGCCCCAAATTGAAGCGGCGATAAAAAATATTAAAAGTGAGTTAAAAGATAGATTAGCTTATTTTAAAAAAGAAGGCTTGCTTCTTGAAGCGGAAAGATTATCTCGGCGTACTCGCTATGATATCGAAATGCTACAATCTTTAGGTTATTGCCATGGCATTGAAAACTATTCTCGTCATTTATCGGGCAAGCTTTCTGGTGATGCCCCAGATTCTTTGCTCGCTTATTTCCCCTGGAAAGATGGCAAACCTGATTTCCTTACCATTATTGATGAATCTCATATTACAGTGCCGCAAATAAGGGGAATGTATAATGGTGATCAAGCAAGAAAAAAGAACCTAGTACAATATGGCTGGCGCTTGCCTTCAGCTTTAGATAATAGACCACTTAAATTCTCTGAATTTGAGAAAAGAATTGGACAGGTAATATTTACCACTGCCACCCCAGGGGATTTTGAAAAAGAATATTCTGAGCAAATTGCGGAACAAGTCATTCGTCCAACTGGTTTAATTGATCCAGAAATTGAGGTTCGACCGGTGTTTGATAAAAAAACTAATTATAGTCAGATAAATGATGTAACCCTTGAGGTAGAAAAAAGAAGCAAGCTAAAAGAAAGGTCAATTATAAACACCTTAACTAAAAAACAAGCTGAGGACTTACACACATATTTTAAAGAGAGGGGCTTAAAATCAAATTACTTACATAGTGATATTAAAACTTTAGAAAGAGTAGAGATATTAAAAGATTTTCGGACTGGTAAGTTTGATGTTTTAATTGGCGTTAATCTGTTGCGTGAAGGTCTTGATTTGCCTGAAGTTACTCTCGTTGCTATTTTAGATGCTGACAGGGAGGGATTTTTGCGCAGCGAAACATCACTGATGCAGACGATGGGACGAGCCGCTCGTAACGTGAAAGGGAAAATCATACTTTATGCCGACAGGAAAACAGATTCAATGAAAAAGGCGATTAAGGAAGTAGGGCGACGACGTCGAAAACAGCTAGATTATAATTTAAAAAATAAAATAACACCAATAAATATTTCTAAAAAAATTGAAGAATTCTTTAACCTAGAAGAAGCTGATGAAAAAAAATAAAAATATGTTAGATAAATTAATTATCAAAAAAGCGAGGATGCATAATTTAAAAGATATCAGTCTTGAAATTCCTCACAATGCGCTAACAGTCATTACGGGCGTGTCAGGTTCTGGTAAATCATCTTTAGCCTTTGATACTATTTTTGCTGAAGGGCAAAGACAATATGTGGAGTCTCTATCGCCCTATATGCGCCAATTTTTAAATCAAAAAAAACCGGCCGATGTTGAAGAAATAATTGGCTTAGCTCCGGCGATATCAATTGACCAAAAAGCGCTATCTCATAACCCCCGATCAACAGTGGGCACTTTAACTGAAATTTATGATTATCTGCGCGTGCTTTATGCTCGTATTGGCGAAGTATATTGTCCCAAGTGTGGTACAAAAATTGAAAAGCTATCAGCTGATGAAATGGTTGATATTATTGTAAATCGTGCGCGCGAAGAAAAGGAAGACTATGTGACTGTATTGTCACCGGTTATAAAAGCGCGCAAGGGTGAATATTATCAACTGCTTTATAATTATTTAGGATTAGGTTATAGCGAAGCAAGAATAGACGGAAAAATTCATTCTTTACGTGATAAGATTAATCTCTCTCCCCGACAAACTCATGATATTGAGATTGTGATTGATAAAGTATTAATTAGTGATACAAGCCGTTTAGCTGAAGCCGTTGAAAATTCGCTTGAATATAGCAAGGGGCTTGTGGTTGCTAAATATCAGAAAAAGGAATTTCTATTATCCGCTAATTGGACTTGTCCGAATGATAATTTTTCTTTTCCAGAAATTGAACCGCGTCTTTTTTCATTTAACTCTCCACATGGTGCCTGTGAGACTTGTTCAGGCCTGGGCAGGAAGAATTTCTTTTCACCGGATAAGTGTCCTGATTGTAAGGGCGATCGTTTGCGCAAAGAAGCGCTTTCTATTTTAATTGCAGGAAAAAGCATTGCAGCTGTTTCTTCGCTAACTATCAAGGCCGCCTATCATTTTTTTGATAAGCTCTATGAAAACTTAAGTGTTAAAGAAAGAGCGATAGCAGAAAACGTGATTGTACAGATTGTTTCTCGTCTTGAATTTCTATTGAAGGTGGGGCTTGATTACCTATCCCTTAATCGAGAAGCGCACACACTTTCTGGGGGCGAAGCTCAGCGTATTAGGTTATCTTCGCAAATTGGTTCACATTTGTCTCGCACCATGTATGTGTTAGATGAGCCTACCATCGGCTTACATGAGCGTGATACTGAAAAACTGATTGAAACCTTACAAAAACTAAAGGAGAAAAATAATACTGTTATTGTCGTTGAGCACGATGAAAAAACCATTTTAGCTTCAGATTATCTAGTTGATATTGGACCACTGGCGGGTGTGCATGGCGGCGAGATAGTAGCTATTGGCAAAACGGCTGACTTGTTAGCAGGTAAAGATAAGAAGGCCCTTTTATCATCTCTTACTTTAAAATACCTTCGTGGGGAAGCGGAAATTAGTTTGCCAGAGAAAAGACGAGAGGCAAATCACGGCGCCTTAAAAGTAATTAAAGCGAGCGCTAATAATTTAAAAAATATCAACGTTTCCATTCCTTTAGGAAAACTGGTAGGTATCGCTGGTGTCTCTGGCTCTGGCAAGTCATCATTTTTATATGATGTTTTATATAAAAATATTTCACGTATAAAACAACGTCCAGGAGGGCGCGCTAAACTAGATAAGGTAGCGGATATAAAAGGAACTGATTATATAAATAAGGTAGTGGTAATTGATCAATCACCGATTGGACGCACGCCTCGTTCCAACCCCGCTACCTATACTGGCATTTTTACCCCCATTAGAGATTTTTATGCTTCCTTGCCTGAGTCTAGGGAAAGAGGTTATAATCTGGGACGTTTTTCCTTTAATCGAGCGGGTGGTCGCTGCGAGGCTTGTCAGGGAGCAGGTTACAATTTAATTGAGATGCATTTTTTGCCCGCTGTTTTAGTAGAATGTGAGGTTTGCCAGGGCAAGCGTTTTAGCCGTGAAACCCTGCAGGTTAAATACAAGGGGAAAAACATCGCCGATGTGCTTGCTTTAACCATTGATGAGGCGGTAGATTTTTTTGCTGGCAACTATTATATTACTGATAAACTTCAGGTGTTGCAGGCAGTTGGCTTGGGTTACTTGCAACTGGGACAAAGCGCAACGACACTCTCAGGCGGGGAAGCGCAAAGGATAAAAATTGCTAAAGAGCTAACACATACTTTAGGCAAAAGAACCCTGTACTTGCTAGATGAGCCAACAACTGGTTTACACTATTATGATATCAATCAACTGCTGTCTGTTTTAAATAAATTAGTAGAAAGAGGGAATTCGGTATTTGTGATAGAGCATAATATGCACATGTTAAAATCTATGGATTATATTATTGACCTTGGTCCTGGTGGTGGCGAAGAAGGGGGCCGGTTAGTGGCTGGCGGCACACCAGAGGAAGTTGCAAAAACAAAGGAAAGTATAACAGGGCATTATTTAAAGGAGTACTTAAAAAAACCAGTGAAAAAGAAAAAACCCTGATAAATGTTTTTTCATTTTATCAGGGTCTTTAATTGGTGGCCACGGTACCGGTTATTACTGGATGAGAGTCGTCTGGATTAGATTTAATCGAGATCTTATCTCCTGGTTTGGTGGTGTGGCCTTTTTGTCGGTTTAATCCGATTTGTGAACCAATGGTTACTCATTGAAGTTCACTTCTATTTTAGTTCTATATTTATTACTTGTCAAGAAAAGTTATCCACAGATTCTAAAAAAATATTTATGAAAGAAATAGTAGATAGAAAAATAATTAAAGAAAAGGTTAAAAAAGCTCCCTTAAAGCCAGGGGTATATTTTTGGTTGGATAAAAAAGGAGAGGTTTTGTATGTGGGTCGAGCAACTAGCTTGCGCTCACGTTTAAGTCAGTACCTACAAAAGAATTTAGAAAGAAGAATCTCAGAAATGATGAGCCAGGTCTTTGATCTTCGTTTTATTGAAACAGATTCACTTTTACAAGCAATTATTACAGAAGCTCAAGAGATAAAGCGATACTGGCCAAAATATAATGTTAAAGATAGAGATGATAGGTCTTTTGTCTATATTGTTATTTTGCAAGAAGATTATCCTCATCCAATTATTATCCGGGGACAGGACTTAAAAAAATTCTCTCCTTTGAAAGCGGATATCTTTGGTCCCTATCAATCCTATGCTTTAGTTAAGAAATTTCTACGTCTTATAAGATCAGTTTTTCCCTATAGCACTTGCCGTTTCAACAGTGGCCAGGCTTGCTTTGATTATCAAATTGGACTTTGTCCAGGTGTTTGTCTGGGAAAGGTGACGGTGGAAGATTATCAAAAAAATATAAAAAATATCAAGCTACTTCTTAAAGGCGAGAAGAAGCGATTGTTAACTCAGCTTTTACGTGATAATCCAGAAAAGGCACAGGCATTAAAACATTTACAAGAAGTATCGCTTTTGCAAAGAGAGGATAGTTTAGTAAAAACTCGACTTAATCGTTTAGAGGGTTATGACATTTCGCATCATGGAGGCAAAGAGAGTTACGGTGCTATGGTGGTAATGGAAGAAGGAAGGCTAAATAAAAGTGCTTATCGTCTCTTTAAAATCAGGGAAGCGCCAGCAGCTGATGATGAGCGCGCCTTACTTGAGGTGCTTTTGCGTCGCTTTAATCACAGTGAGTGGCCGCTACCTAATTTAATTATGATAGACGGGGGAAGGGCGCAGATAAGTTTTTTAACCAGAGAGTTAAAAAAACATAATATTGAAATAAGCTTGGTGGGGATCTCTAAATACGGTGGAGATGTTTTAGTGTTTAGTCAGCCAAGTAAAAAACAACAAAGGGAAATTGCCAGTTCTTTAAAGTCAAGTCTTTTGCAATTAAGAGAAGAGGCTCATCGTTTTGCTAATTATGGCCGACGTCGTGGGAGTAAGCTAAAAGTTTAAAAGCAAATAAAAATCCTTGACAATTCCAATGATTGTGTTAGAATATCTCTATTACAAATATATGCCACAGACAGCAAGTGTAGCAATACGTAAATCTTGCCGAGGTAACAAGCTTATTTATAAGCTTTTCTTCATCTGTGGTAACACAGATTTTTTATATGCCAAAAAGTAAACAACAAAAACAAGAAATCCTAAAGAGTCTTAATGATAAAATGAGTCGTGCTAAATCCATTGTCTTTGCCGGCTTTAATACTTTAGGAGTAAAAGACAATGAAGATTTAAGATCGCGCTTATTGGCCGAAAATAGCGAATATTATGTAGCTAAAAAGACTTTAATTGATCGCGCCTTAACTGATAACAAGATTAGTGATTTGAAAACTCGCGAGTTTTCCGGAAAGGTAGCGGCAATTTTTTCCTACGAGGATGAGGTCGCGGCTGCTAAAATTATTGGTGATTTTCGCAAAGATAAGGAAAAAAAAGATAAAATTGTTTTCTTGGGAGGTATTTTGGATAATAAATTATTGGCTCAATCTGAAGTTGAGGCCTTAGCTAATGTCCCTAGCAGGCAAGAATTATATGCGAAATTAGTAGGTTCGATAAATGCTCCAGTATCTGGATTCGTTAATGTCTTAGCTGGTAATTTACGTGGTCTAGTTAGCGTTTTGCAAGCGATATCAGAAAAAAAATAATAAATTAAATAAATTTAAAAAATATTAATTAATAAAACTATGAGTGAAGAAAAAAAGGACATTGTTGTCCCAGAGAAATTTGCCAGCTTAGTGGCAGAAATTGAAAAAATGAGCGTGTTAGATTTAGCAGAGCTTGTTAAAATTTTAGAAGAAAAGTTTGGTGTTAGCGCAGCTGCTCCTGCTATGATGGCAGCTCCAGTGGCAGGCGCGGCAGCTGTTGAAGAAAAGAGTGAGTTTGATGTTGAATTAACTGACGCTGGTGCTAATAAGATTGCCGTTATTAAGGCTGTTCGTGAAATTACAGAGATGGGCTTAAAAGAAGCTAAAGATTTAGTAGATGGCGCTCCTCAAGTAATTAAAGAGGGTGTTAAGAAGGAAGAAGCAGAGAACATGAAGAAGAAATTAGAGGAAGCGGGTGGTAAGGTTGTTCTAAAATAATAGAAAGCAAAGTAAATAAAAAAATCACCTCATTTGTAGGTGATTTTTTTTATCTCCAATAATGCCAATTTTAATTTACTTTAAATGAATAAATCCTGTTAGCTGAAAGCAAATAAATGCTGCCGTCACTGGCTAAGGAAATATCATCAAGAGTGATGTCAGAAAAAAGATATTGTTTAATTTCTTCTCCGGGTTTATAATCGCCTAACTCTTTTTTATTAATGGTAATTAAGCGATTGCTATCTGCTAAAACAAAAAGATAATCATCGTTTCCAATTAACCTTTTTGCCTTATCCGTTTCTGGTATTAGCTCTCTGCCTGAAAAAGACTCCTTCTTTCCAAGGCGGAATTTAGAAACGGTGCCATTTTTAAATAATAGATAAATATCACCATCAATATAGATGTCACTTGCAGCACTTAAGTCACTGTCATCGTTTAACCACTTATTGAAACTAGCAAAATCAGTGCCGTAGCGAAGAATTTGATTTTCACTTGGCGAGAGAAGATAGACACGACTGTTCCAAACTCCAATACTGCCATAGTTTAAAGTGTTGTTGTAGTTAGATAAGGTGTTGCTTTTTAGATTATTTGTGTCGCTATTTAGGCTAATAATTTTATCATCAGCGCGCAGATAAAGAGTTTTGCTATCAGGGTGATAAGTGCTGAAGCTTAACTGATTTGCCTCTAATTCAATTTGTGTGGCGCTTGAGTCGCTTAAATTTAGCTCCCAAAGGCCATCATTATTATAGCCGTATAATTTATCAGAAGCTACTTGGATTTTGTTTAAATTAAGATCAGAGTAAACAGCTAACGGATCACCAGCGCTAACATGATTTAGGCCCAAGACTTTATCTTCAAGAAGGCTAAGTCGTGAGCTTAGAATTTCTTTAGCACTTTTTTGGTACTCTTCTTTTTCGGGTAAGGCGCTAGCTATTTCCTTGATATCATTTAAAACCCTGCTCGCCCCGTCTTTATTATCATAGAGTAAATAGGAATCAAGCAAAGCCTCCTTTTCTTCAATTTGACTTAAAGTTAAATTGAAACTTTCTTTTTCTACTCTTTTGGCTTGATTTTGAGAAAGTATACTAACGCTAGTGATAAGGGCGATTACAACCACAGTTAAACCAAGGAAGAGATACATGTTTTTCTTTTTCATGCCTTTAAACCAATTTTGGAAATTTGTGAAAAAGTTTTTCCAGAATGAAATGGAGATAAGTTTGGGCAAAAACGAAGCAAAGGCCTTAAGTCCGTCCCAAAAATGTCGTGAACCTTTTTTTAATAATACTTTTTGGGGGCGCAGAAAAGAACTAGCACTGGGCAGGTTTAGCGCCTTTGCTTTCTCTTTTTTCTCTTGTTTAAAGGGAGACTCGGAAATATTTGTTTTTGGCTTGGTCTCTTTTTTTAAACTAATAAATTTTTTTAAATTACGACCAGCTTTTTTTAAATTAACTAAGCCGGCGGGAGCAAGCATGGTTTCCGTTTTTTCCTCAGTGTAATTGAGCGATGAAATTGAATTTTGAGCGGTTAGTGGAGTTTTAGCTTCTCCTAATTCCTGGCCAGATTTATCAGTTGTATTTTTAATAATAATTCCCAAAAAAGGAACATGATAATTAATTTGTGCTAAAGTATTTTTAATTTGTTCAGCGGCAACTATAGGGGGCAGTTTAGTAATAATCTTTACCAATTCTTTGCCAGATAAAACTTCTGATAGCGATTCACTGGCAAAAACAAAATAGGAATTTAATGGAATGTCGCCACTTAAAACAGAAGAGAATAAGTTTATTTCCTTTGGATTCTTTTTAATTTTTTCACGATCACTATCTTCTTTTAAATCTTTAGCAGCATTATCAACGTTGATAATTTCATATCCTTCTTGGCGGCGATAGATTAAGATGGAGCGATTGTGTCCATAGTTTGAAAAATATAATTTAGTGCCCAAAATAACGCCCAGCGTGATGCTTGTTGTATCAGGATCTAATTTAAGACGATAGTCTCGACTGAACTCATTTAGACTTTTATTAGTTTTAGCTAAGGCAGCTTCAAAGATGTTTTCTGCTTCTAGGCCCTCAATTTTTCCAATCAAAAGAATCTTATCATCTTGATAATAATTTTCTTCAAGTTCATTGATTAAAAAATTGAGTAGTTTTTCACCCTCATTTTTCTTGCTGCCAATTTCGGCTAAAACAAAAATTTTGCCAGCAATCTTTTCCTTCTGTGCGTCGGGCTGAGAAACATAAACTGCTCCCGTGCCTTGGGCCTTACTGAGGTTTAAAATAATAGGTGCAATTTTATTATACATAAGCAAAATTATCCGCCTTAGAGATGGCTTTTTTTGTTTGACTGTTTATGTTAGATATTATACTATAAAATCATAAATAAATAAAATATGCTTAAAGCTTTATTTGCCTCTGAGACGAGAATAAAGGCGCTTAGCGCCTGCTTGTCTCAAGCGGAAAAAACTTTTACTGCTAAAAGTTTGGCGAAGGATTCAAGCGTTGGGTTAGCAGCTATGCGCAAGGAGTTGCTTAGTCTAAAAGATTTAGGCCTGTTAAAGCTGGAAGGGAAGGATAATTATATGGTTGATAAAAACTTTATTATTTATCCGGAATTAAGAGCGCTACTTGCTAAGGCGCAACTGCTATCAAGTCAAAAATTTATTGATGGCGTTAAAGAGCAAGGGCAGCTTAAATTATTAGCTTTGACTGGTTTTTTTACCGGTGATCTGACAGTTAAGACTGATATTTTATTAGTTGGTAAAGTAAAAAGACGCCCCTTTTCCAAATTATTAGATACCTTGGAAAAGGATTTAAATCATGAAATTAATTATACCATTATAGATGAAAGTGAATTCACTTATCGTCGGGCGGTGATGGATATTTTTTTATATAATATTTTAAACGGCAAAACTATATTTCTTGTTGATGAAATAAGGGAAGAAAGAGAAAGAGTGGAAAAAGAAGGTGAGCCGGAACTTAATTTAGAAACAAATGAAAGCTCTAGTTAAATTTTTTAAATATTTAGCGCTTACTTTATTAATTCTTATTGTTCTATTGCTGGGACTGCTGGTTTCTGCTTTTTCTGATATTAAAAATACGGCACTTGCTGGTTTAGCGGCAAAAGAATACTTGCAAGAAGCGGCCACGCAGAGTTTAGCGCGTAACTTTGATGAAGCTAAAAAGAGCAATGAAAAGGCAAGCGAAAAAATCGATATCGCTTTAAGTAGTTTGGAAAATGTTAAAGCTCGTCCTTTGTTTTCTAAAATAAAGCCCTTAAATCATCAACTTTTAGATTTAGAATATTTACTTAAAACAGCTTCCTTAATTAGCAAATCATTAACACAAGCTCTACCGCTAGCGGCCGAGTTTGACACTTTGTACAAAACCTCTAATTCCTCTTTTGCTCAGATGCCGCTTTCGCAAAAACAGGAGTTTTTTCGTCTTATTTATGAGTCAGAGCCAGAGTTAAATGGTCTACGTGCTAATTTGGAGTTAGCCAAGTTAAATTTAGAAAATATAAAAAAAATTGGTGTTCTTTATCCTATTTATTCTGACATTAGTGATTTAAAAGCTGAACTTGATACCGCGATTCATCTGCTTAGCCAAGCGACGCCACTTATTAAATTATTGCCTGCTTTTGCTGGTTTTCCAAGTCAAAGTAACTTTTTGGTGATTATGCACAATAATGATGAGTTAAGGCCAAGTGGAGGCTTTATTGGTGTTTTTGGCCTACTTTCTGTGTTAAATGGAGAAATTAGTCATCTTTTAACCTATGATAGCTATCACCTTGATATGCCAGCGGTTGGTAAATGGAAAATGGAGCCACCAGCACCAATTAAAAAGTATATGGAGGTTGAAAATTGGTACTTACGTGATGCTAATTGGTCGCCTGACTGGCCGACATCGGCACGAAAAATTATCGAAATTTATCAAGGCGAGAGTCAGGCTGTAGGACAAGTGTCACCTGACTTTACCGGTGTTATGGGGATTACTCCTAAATTTGTATCTGATCTTTTAGCGCTTGTTGGTCCAATTTCTGCTGGTGGTGAAGTTTATACACCTGATAATCTTCAACCCCTATTGCAATATAGTGTTGAGGTGGCCTATAAGGAGCAAGATATCGCTTCCTGGGATAGAAAACAGGTAATTAATGAGTTATTAGAAGAGTTAAAAATTCGTTTACTAAATTTAGATACAGAGCATTTACTTGACT
>Ga0172377_10006174_pt1 | contig 12333 bp, 8 predicted proteins | sample Pumphouse3metaG_FD_119749 | JGI IMG/M metagenome (GOLD analysis project Ga0172377, IMG submission 119749) | Leachate microbial communities from a municipal landfill in Southern Ontario, Canada - Pumphouse #3 metaG | ecosystem: Engineered > Solid waste > Landfill > Unclassified | place: Canada... | reverse complement strand
ATACACCAAGCTCATGGAAAAGCAAAATAAAAAAATACTTTTTATATTTATTGTTAAGATGTTACTTCATCATTTTGTGTGATACCAGTGTTATGCTACATAACAATACATTGCATGATTACGTAAATTTTTCAAAAAATATTTGGTAATTTGCACAAAAGGCACTATCTTTGCATCCGAATTCAAAAATTCAGGACTTGTAGCTCAGTTGGTTAGAGCAACAGACTCATAATCTGGAGGTCCCTGGTTCAAGCCCAGGCTGGTCCACACTGATAATCAAGCACTTACGAGTATCTCGTAGGTGCTTTTTCTTTTACAGGTGACCTTCAGGTGACCTTTTTGAAGCCAAACTTTGCCAAAATAGCGGCATGAAATTGCATTTAATTTCAAGAAATTTTATAGAATAAACATATTATTTTATAGTTTATTTCCTGCAAATAAGCAAATTTATATTGAGAAAAATGCGTAATTCGCCAGTTTAACAGACGAATTACTCTCCATATATTGTTATATACTTCACGAAATAAAATTGTACCAGTCCGTTTACATAGAACATAGGTGTATAACATCATCCTCGAATGATTCCTTGTTAATAGCTTTGCTCTTTGTTGCAGAACGGTAGTTGTAAATTGTGCGTGGAGTATAGAACAGCAGGTTGGCTATCTCGCTGCTTTCTTTCACACCTAAGCGCACAAGAGCGAAGATACAAAGCTCTGTGGTCAATGTGTTTGGCTTTGTTATGATAGCCTGGTCGGGAAGTAGCAGTGCATTAAACTCTGTTACGAAAGTAGGATACAGGTCAAGGAACGCCTTGTCGAAGTTGTGCATGAAAGTAGCGGCATTCTCGTCAGACAGCTTCGAGGACGTCATTGTGCTGAGCAAGTCCTTTGCCTGATTGGCTTTTATCTTCCTGCAGACAAGGAGCTGGTACTTGTGAAGACGCTCAATATATTTGGAGCACAGGTCGATATACAACTTTGCAAGGGCCTCACGCCTTACGTTGGTCACCTGCATCTTCTCGTTAGACGTGGTAAGCCTGCCGTTCAATATCGACAGCTCAGTGTTCAGTTCCGTCAGCTGCTTGTTGTTCTCGGCAATCTTACGCCTGTGAGTTCTCAGCAGCTTGTTCTGCTGGAAAATGAACACAGAGGTTATGATAAGTCCAAGCAGCAGGATAAGACTGCCAATGAGACTCGACCGCAGCTTGCGGTTCTGGTCCTTCATCATCTCCTTATACTTGTCTACGATGGCAGGCAGCTTGTTTGATATGTCGATGATGCGCAGCCTGTTGTTATAGAACTTTGCGTCGTCCATAGACAGCTGAATGTAAAGCTCTGCCTTTTGAGGATTGCTGTTAGTGCGGAACTGCAGCATAGCTAACTCCTGAAAAGACATGTTTTCCTTCACAGGTGTGACGATATCTGTTATCACAGTCTTTATAAGATACTCCTCATGCCTCTGCTCGTCACCGAGAGCGGCATATATACATGATACGGCAAAGCATGCAGTGGAGTACAGACGTGAGTTCTCTGGCTCTTTGCTCAACACCTTGTTGTAATATGGCAGAGCCTTCTTGCCATCCCCTATGACATACAAGAAGTACTCACCCATGAGATAGTTATAGTCGTTTGGCATCTTCTTGGCAAGAGGAACGACTCGCTTCAGATATTCAATCTTATTATACCAGTATGTGTCACGGTATTCACTTTCGTTACTGTAGTCGCTCCAATAAGTGTAGAGCCAGTATTGTGTGAGGGTATATTCATACTTAAGGTTGTCGTCCATCTTATTCTCGTCCAGAGCATCGAGCTTTGTCCTTGCCTCGCTATAAAGTCCGCAAGTGGCAAGAAGCATTGACTCATGAATGGTGTTTAGATAGCGATAATATTCATTATTCTCTTTTATTGCCAGTTCCAAACCTTTCTTTACGTATGTCATTGCCGAGTCGAAACGAAAATAATGATATTCGTTATACATCTCGTTATACATCTTCAACAGCGTTTGCCGGTCTGTTACGACTTTAGTACTCTTCCTGATAGCCTCAATCCGTTGTTCCTTATCCTTGGTGTATTGGTCTTTTAAGGCAATGGCACTGTCAAGGCGTAAGTACAGCGCTGTGTTGTCTGCAAAGGACAATAGGCTGATCATGCATAAAATAGTCGTAAGAATGTACTTCTTCATAGGGTTATTTCTTGTTTTTTGCAAAGATAAACAAAATATATAGAAATAACGCAATGTACTTGCAGGTTTTTTATGTAGGAGCGTAAAATCTTGATTATTAGGCTTGTATGTGTAATATAAAAATATTTTATGTACCGATATTGTACTTTTGGGAGCAAAAAGTCCCATTTCGTTATATCTTTGCAAAAAATTAAAATCGCTACTCATAAGCGTGTATACAAAATAGCTTTTTACAAACCTAATAAATAAATTTTAAACATTAATTTAAACTATCATGAAACTTTCAAGTAGTAAGATCACGAGGTATCTGACACTGTTGGTGATTTTGTTGGGAACAAGTATCTCAGCATTCGCACAGCAGATTAAGGTCACAGGTACAGTGAAAGACCCGGAAGGTGAACCGTTAATTGGAGTAAGCGTCAGAGTCCAGAAGACTGGTACAGGTGCTGTAACCGACATGGACGGTAATTTCTCAGTAGAGGTTCCTTCAAAGTCCACATTGACATTCTCATATATAGGATATGAGTCTCAGGATGTGGCAGTGAACGGACGCAGTGTAATCAATGTCACTCTTAAAGAGAAGAACGACCTGATGAATGAGGTTGTCGTTATCGGTTACGGTACTATGGACAAGAAAGAGTTGACATCTGCCATCTCTCACGTCGGTGAGAAAGACTTTCTTACCATCAGCTCTCTCGACCCTTCTATGATGATTCAGGGCAAGGTTCCTGGTGTCTCTATTACCAATACGGGTGCTGGTGACCCTAACAATCAGGCGAGCATACAGATTCGTGGTGTGTCATCACGCTCAGCAGGACTTGGTCCGCTGATTGTCATTGACGGTGTGCCTGGTGGTAACCTCACCAATATCAACCCTAACGATATTGCCTCATTCGATGTCCTTAAGGACGGTGCCGCATCTGCTATATATGGTACACGCGGTTCAAATGGTGTTATCGTTGTGACGACAAAGAAGGGCAGCAAGGATGGAAGTGTTCATACTTCATATTCTGGAATGTACTCTGGGGATGTCATCAATAAAGAACTTGACATGATGGATGCACAGGAATACCGTGATGTCCGTCTTGGATGGAGTGACACAGGTGTAGACCTTGGTGGTAATGTTGACTGGCTTGATGCGGTGAGCCGCACAGGAACTACAATGCAGCACACTCTCACCTTGAGTGGCGGTAACAGCAAGAGCAACTACCGTGTAAGTGCCGACTTCCGTGACGCAAAAGGTATCGACCTTCGCTCACACCGTAAGGAATATGGTGCACGCGCATCTGTTATGCATACCACAAAAGGCGGTCTGTTCACATTGACAGCAAATGTCGCTCCACGTATTATATATCGTGACAACGCAGACTGGAGCGTGTTTAAGGATGCCATCGAGGCTAATCCTACAACTCCGATGATGGACCCTGAGAATCCTTCACTTTATTATAACTTCCAAGGTCAGGTAGTAGGCTCAAACCCTGTAGAGCGTCAGAAGTTGGAGAAAGACCATGCTGACACAAAACTCCTTGACTGGGATGGTACTGTAAAGCTTAACATCCTTCCTCTTTTTGCTCCTGATGCGGCAAGTAAGCATAACCTCTCTACACAGATTATGTTTGCTGACCATCAGTACACCAATGACAACTCACGGTTCCGTCCGTCAACAAGTACCATTGCTATAAACAGCGGACGTGACGGTGAGGCAAGCCGCTCATATTCTTCTGAGAGACAGTACGTATTTGAGTGGTTGGCTAACTATAGCGGTTCTTTCGGTCTGCATAACTTGAAGGGAATGGCTGGATACTCATATCAGTACTCACATTATTCTGGATTTAACGCAGAGAACAAAGACTTCCCTAATGACGGTCTCGGCTCAGACAACCTCGGTTCTGGTGAGTTCGCCAAGGATGAGGGTGAGGTAATGATGGGCAGTTACAGAAATGACGCTAAGCTCATCGCATTCTTCGGACGTATAAGCTACGACTATGACGGAAAATATATGTTCACAGCATCTCTCCGTCATGAGGGCTCGTCAAAGTTCGGTATTGACAACAAGTGGGGTAACTTCCCTGCCGTATCTGCCGGATGGCGTATCTCTAAGGAGAAGTTCATGGAGAATCTGACATGGATTAATGATTTGAAGCTCCGTGCTGACTATGGTGTTACAGGTAACCAGGACTTCGGAAGCTACCTCTCGCTCAACACTATGACTGGTTTCGGATATTATTTCTACAACGGTAAGTACTATCAGGTATGGGGACCTTCAAAGAACGTCAACCCTGACTTGAAGTGGGAGAAAGGTAAAAACTGGAACATCGGTATCGACTTCTCACTTTTCAATAACCGATTCTATGGCTCTTTGAATTACTTCAGCCGTAAGCAGCAAGACCTTCTCGGAAACTATAAAGTGTCTGTACCGCCATATTTGTTTGATGAGACATTCGTAAACGTAGGTACGATGAAGAACAACGGATTTGAGTTCGACTTGAACGTCAAGGCTGTCAACACAAAGAATTTCTCATACGACATCAGCTTCGTTGGTGCTACCATGAGCAACAAGTTCGTTGACTTCAGCAACTCACAGTATGTTGGTCAGGACTATTATGACGTATGCGGTACAGAAGACCCATATCCATTCTACAACCTTCAGCGTATTCAGAAAGGCGAGTCACTCGGAAACTTCTATATGTGGAAGTATGCCGGACACACCACAGACGGTGAATGGCTCGTTTATGACAAGGACGGTGACATAATCCGTGCCTCACAGGCAAGCGACGAGGACCGTCAGGTTGTAGGTAATGGTCTGCCTAAGTTCACCTTCTCTTCAAGTCATAGCTTCCGTTACCGTGACTTCGACCTATCTTTGTTCTTCCGTGGTGCATTAGGATATGACATCTTCAACATCCATGACTTCTATTACGGTACACGTAACTTCACAGGCAACCGTCTCGACAAGGCATACGGAAAGAACTTCATGATTTCAGGAACAGCCAACCCGGTAGTTTGCGATTACTTCCTTGAGAGTGGTGACTACATCAAACTCGACATGGTGACACTCGGATATACTTTCAATCCTAAGAACTGGAAGTTCCTCGACCGTCTGAGAGTATATGGTACAATGAAGAATGTGTTCACTATTACAAAGTTCAGTGGTGTTGACCCTTCAACATATCAGGTTAATGGTCTTACACCGGGCGGGCAGGGCTCACGTACCTATTTCCCGTCAACACGCCAGTTTATTATAGGTTTGCAACTTGATTTCTGATAACTTAATAATAAGAAAGAAAATGAAAATATTAAAATATGCAGTATCTGCGGCTTTATGTGCCGTGTCACTTGTAAGTTGTACAGACCTTGACGAGACACTGTACGACCAGGTGGGTACATCCAACTATTATAATACAAAGAGTGATGTCATCCGTGCTACATTCCGTCCTTTTGAGCACGCTTGCTGGAGCATCCAGAGCCGTCATGTCCTTAACGAGCTCACTGCCGACCAGCTTATCACTCCTATCCGTGACGGATGGTGGGATGATGGCGGCAAATGGCGCCGTCTGCACTATCATGAGTGGAATGTTGAGGACGGTGGTGACGCACAGACAGAATGGAACGGCTGTTTCCAAGGTATCATGCAGGCCAACTACGTTATTGAGGACCTCGACAAGCTCGAAGCAGCAAAGTTCGGTTTCTCTCAGCCAGAGTTTGACAACCTTAAGGCTCAATGCCGCGTGCTGCGCGCATGGTTCTACCTCCGTCTTCTTGATGCGTTCCGCAATGTTCCTCTTGCTGTCAGTTACAGTGATGTGAGTCTTAACACTGAGACACAGGTGGAGCCTAAAGTTGTGTTTGACTTTATTGAGACAGAGCTTAAGGAGTGTATCCCGATGTTAGTAGAGAAGACCGCATTAGGAACAAATGCCAATATTCAGGGACAGTGGACAAAAGCAGCTGCTGCATCTCTTCTTGTCCGTCTATATCTTAATGCCGGTATTTATGTTGGTGAGGAGAGATATTCTGATTGCGAGACTGTGGCACAGGATATTGTTGACGGCAAGTATGGAAAATATGAAGTTGCTGACCGTTGGGACGCTGCTTTCGACTGGGACAATGACAACTGCGATGAGGTAATCTTCGGATTTCCTGCAGACCAAGGCTATACTTACTGGCAATATCAGGGCGACACCTATTGGTGGACTGTTCCTGCCCGTGCACGCTATTATTTCAACGATTCTAAGTCTAAGGCTGGTAACCATAACACTAAATATGCAGCTTCTCCAAGTTATGCCCCAAACGGCACTCTGCTGAGCTATGAGTTGGGTATGCCTATACAGAAGTTCCGCAAGTATGCCGGTGACGAGCGTATGAAGCTCTACCGCAACCTCGGTGACAGTAAGCGTGAGGGAATGTTCCTTTATGGTTATCTTGAGTATAAGGATGATAATGGCGCTACAAAGCGTGTTAAGGCTCCTGAGGTTGACTACGATCTGTATATCCGTGATGCAGTCGGTACATTCCAAGGCTTGGCTCCAGACAAATGGCTCAACACAGCTACAAGCACATTGAGAGACGGTGACCATAACTCAGGATGGCATTTCGCTAAATATCCATTCTACAGTGACGATGATGCTCACCAGATGGAGAGTGATTACACCGAGATTCGTTTACCAGAGATTATCTACTCTCTCGCTGAGTGCAAGCTTCGTGCCGGTAAGACACAGGATGCTGCCAAATTGCTCAACAGTGTACGCCGCCGCAACTACCCTCAAGAAAATCTTAATGACGTGCTTTATGCTCCAGAAGGCAAGGCTGCGCTCAATATGGATGAGATGCTTGATGAATGGGGACGTGAGTTCTTCGCAGAGAGCCGCCGACGCATAGATCTGATTCGTTTCAACAAGTTCACAAACGGAACATGGTGGGATAAGACTCCTGACACAGGAGACTATACTAAGATATTCCCTATAATGCGTCCAATTCTGAATGCTAACCCAAAACTGGTTCAGAATCCTGGATATAATAAATAACATTTGATAATCAAGAATTATGAAATTAAGAAATATATTTTCCGTTATCACCGGTATGCTTATGGCAGCCTGTCTTACAGGATGTGACGGTGAGAAAGACATAAATATCATTGAGGGTGACCTGCCGATTAAAACCTCAACTTTGTATATGGTAGGCGACGCAACTCCTAACGGATGGAGCATTGACAATCCAACTCCTTTCACAGCTACAGAGGAAGACCCATTAGTTTTCACATGGGAAGGCTCTCTCTATGCCGGTGAGATGAAACTCTGCCTTGTCACAGGCAGCTATGATGCTCCGTTTATCCGCCCGGAGAACAATGGTGAGGAGATTTCAAAGACAAATATCAATAATCAGAAATTCGCTATGTGGGCTGGTGCCCCGGACAACAAATGGAGAGTAGCAGAGGCTGGTAAGTACAGACTGACATTCGACCTGCGCAACTGGACCATAAGCACAACCTACTTAGGCGAGAACGACGCTCCGGAGATAGAGCCGATAGGGGCAGAGAACCTGTACATTGTGGGCGATGCAACGCCTAACGGTTGGAACATAGACAGTCCGACACAGCTTGAGAAGAAGTCAGACTATGTGTTTACCTACGAAGGACCACTCACTCAGGGAGACTTCAAGGCCTGTATGACTACAGGCAGTTGGGATGTCCAGTTCGTTCGTCCCGAGGCTGACGGCTGCAAGATAAGCAAGAGCGGTGTTGAAAGCTCAGACTTTGTTTATACCACAGGTCCTGATAACAAGTGGCGAGTAGAGGATGCAGGTAACTACCGTATCACCTTCCATCTCGACACATGGACTGTAGAGGCAGAATATATCAGTGACATTGAGATAAGCAAAGACCCGATAGAGACAGAGACCTTGTTTATGATTGGTGATGCTACTCCCGGAGGATGGAGTATGGATGATGCTACTGAGCTGACAAAAGATCCTGCTAACAAGTATATCTTTACTTGGACAGGAACACTTGTACCAGGAAATATGAAGGCTTGCTTGCAGCCGGACGGCACATTCTCTTGTCCGTTCCTGCGTCCTTCGACCGGCGGTGTGGAGATTTCCTCTGCCGGTGTGGCAGCTTCCGATTTCGTTTATACTACTAATCCTGATGACCAGTGGAAGATAACAGAGGGCGGTATATACCGTATTACCTTCGATCTTGAACATTGGACAATCAAGGCTGAGAAACTGGATTAAATAAACATGGAAATGTAGGGCCGCTACCTGTAGCGGCAGCAAGCAAAGGCGCAACAATATGACATGTTAATTGCGGCCGTTACAGGTAGCGGCCCTACAAATAAATAACAACAACAAATAAATAACAGCAACAATGAGAAATAAGATATTGACATTGGCAATTGCAGCATCAGCCATGCTATGCTCTTGCACAGAGGACGTGGAGATGAAATATCCTCCGAAATACGAATTGCCTGAACTCCCTATTGTTGAAGGCATACACGACAACGTGAAGGCACCGCTCTACTGGAGTGTCTACGAATATTGCTACGAGCAGGAGCAGGCTGGTGTGAGCAACTCGGATATGGACATTACGCCTGCCGAGTGGGACAAAATCATTGACTGGGTAGCCACTGACCTTAAACCGTATGGTTATGATATGATTTGCACTGATGGTTTTATCCCTATGCTCGCCAATGATGAGACAGGCTATATGACCCATTACGGCTCTATGGCTCTGAAAGACCTCGTTGCCAAGGCAAAGGCTAAAGGACTGAAGGTCGGTGTATATGACAATCCGCTATGGATTCACGGTCCTAACGAGACTAAGATTGAGGGTACTGACTATACTTTCGGCAATTTATACTGGGACGGGAAAACGCAGATACAGAACCCTGGCACATCTAATCAGTGGTTTAATTGGGCTGTGGCTGAGAATTCCGGAACAAGGGAGTATATTGACGGTTTCTTCAAGCACTACAAGGAACTTGGCATAGACTTTATCCGTATGGACTTTCTGTCGTGGTATGAGGACGGCAAAGACCGCAACATGGGTGTCGTAGGACATGGATATGGCCGAGAGAGCTACGCACGTGCCTTGGCATACATTGCCGAGTCTGCCAAGAAGTATGGTATCTTCACCTCGCTTGTGATGCCACACATGTATAACGATGCTGAGGTTGAGGGGCGTTACGGCAACATGACACGTATAGTAGCCGATACCGGCAACGGCGGCTGGTGGCACTGCTCGGCACAGGACAAGGGCAAGTCGTACACCACATGGCCAAACTGCATGAACCAGTTTGACGGTTTCACCTACTGGTCACATATCTCAGGACGTAACAAGGTGATTCTCGATGGAGACTTCATCCGTCTGAACAAGTTCGATACTGATGACGAGCGTCAGACTGTCATCTCATTGCAGCTTATGGCTGGCGGTCCTATAGCTGTGGCAGACCAAAGCGCAACCATCGGCGACAACACTAAGTTCTATACCAATGAGGAGATGCTCGCCCTCAACAAGGACGGTTTCGTTGGAAAGCCGCTCAGCGATAAGCTCAACGACAAGAACAATGAGATATGGTATGGCGAGATGTCCAACGGTGACTATGTCATTGGCTTGTTCAACCGTAGCGATAATGCGAACAGCGTATCTGTAAGCTTCAGCGAGCTTGGTATCTCTGGAGAATGGAATGTACGTGACCTCTGGATGCACACAGATGAAGGTAAGGCTACATCTGTATCGGCAAATATTCCTGCACATGGATGCAAGATTGTGAAATTGACAAAATAATACAACGACATGAATCTGAAACAAATATTGGCAACTGCATGTTGCACATTTATAACACTTGTAGCATCAGCTCAAACGGTAACTTCTCCAAATGGCAACGTTGTGGTGAAGTTTTCGCTAACAGGCAACGGAGTGCCTACTTACGAGGTGAGCTATAAGAACAAAGCCATCGTCAAGCCAAGTACCCTCGGTATTGAACTTGCCGAGGAAAACTCGCTGATGGACCAGTTCCGCATCAACAACACTACCACGTCTACATTCGATGAGACTTGGCAGCCAGTGTGGGGTGAGACAAAGGACATTCGTAACCACTACAACGAGCTTTTCGTTGAGATGGAGAAGCCTTCTAACGGACGCTTCATGAACCTCCGCTTCCGTGTTTACGACGATGGTGTTGGCTTCCGCTATGAGTTCCCACAACAGCAGTATCTTCCTTACTTTGTCGTAAAGGCTGAGCATACACAGTTCGCAATGCCGGCAGACAATACAGCATGGTGGATACCTGGAGATTACGACACTCAGGAGTATGATTACACGGAGTCTAAACTCTCAGAAATAAGAGGACTGATGAAAGATGCTATGTGCGGCAATGTCTCACAGACATTCTTCTCACCAACTGGTGTGCAGACCTCTTTGCAGATGAAAACACCGGAAGGATTATATGTAAATATCCACGAGGCTGCCCTCGTTGACTATTCTTGTATGCATCTTGACCTCGATGACAAGAATCTTATTTTCACATCGCAGCTTACACCCGACGCACAGGGCAACATGGCTCACATGCAGACTCCTTGCAGTACTCCCTGGCGTACTGTTATGGTAAGCGACGACGCACGTGATATTCTTGCCTCTAATCTTATCCTTAACCTCAACGAGCCTTGCAAGCTTGAGGACACATCGTGGATTAAGCCTGTGAAGTATGTTGGCGTATGGTGGGAAATGATAAACGGCATGAAACAGTGGTCATACACCAACGACCTGCCATCTGTAAAGATTGGCGAGACTGACTATACCAAGGTAAAGCCTCACGGACAGCATGGCGCAAACAACGATGAGGTGCGCAAATATATCGACTTCGCAGCTGAGCATGGTTTCGACCAGGTGCTTGTGGAGGGATGGAACATCGGTTGGGAAGACTGGTTCGGACATTCAAAGGATTATGTCTTCGACTTCGTCACTCCTTATCCTGATTTCGACATCAAGGCTCTCAACGACTATGCGCACTCAAAGAACGTGCGCCTTATGATGCACCACGAGACCTCGGCGTCTGTACGCAACTATGAGCGCCACATGGAGGCTGCATACGACCTGATGAACAAATACGGCTACAATTCTGTGAAGAGCGGATATGTAGGAAACATAATTCCGCGTGGCGAGCATCACTATGGTCAGTGGATGGTAAACCACTATCTGTATGCCGTTAAGGAGGCCGCCAAACACCACATCATGGTGAACGCTCACGAGGCTGTGCGCCCTACCGGATTGTGCCGCACTTATCCAAATCTTATCGGCAACGAGGCTGCACGTGGCACCGAGTATGAGGCTACCAACGGCAACAAGGCTTTCCATACAACAGTCCTTCCTTTCACCCGTCTGCAGGGAGGTCCTATGGACTACACTCCGGGTATCTTCGAAATGGATATGGACAAGATGAATCCAAATAATAAAAATCATGTCAATTCTACATTGGCACGCCAGCTTGCTCTCTACGTGACCATGTACAGTCCGCTGCAGATGGCTGCTGACCTGCCTGAGAACTATGAGCGCTTCATGGATGCCTTCCAGTTCATCAAGGATGTTGCTGTAGACTGGGACGACAGCCGTTATCTTGAGGCTGAGCCAGGACAGTACATCACCGTGGCACGTAAGGCTAAGGGTACCGGCAACTGGTTCGTCGGCTGCACATCGGGTGAGAACGGTCACGCCTCAACATTGAAGCTCGATTTCCTCGATGCAGGAAAGAAATACGTAGCTACTGTTTATGCCGATGCCAAGGACGCTCATTACAAGACCAATCCTCAGGCATACGTAATCACCAAAGGTATTGTGACAGCCAAGACAGCCTTGAAGATGAAGGCTGCGCCAGGCGGTGGCTATGCTATCAGTATTATCGAAGCAAACGGTAATGAGCTGAAAGGACTGAAAAATCTCAAGTAGTTATAATTTTAGGTTTATTAGTGTGGTTGACGGATTGTCATTATGAAGAGTCATCTTGACAATCCGTCATAAATCCACAAATATTAAAGCAATAGTCCGTTAAATAATTAGTTAACTATCTCATTATCAATGGAATATATTAACAATACTTAGTATGTAAAATTTGGTTAAGTGACTGATTTTCAGTAACTTTATGTTATCAACGCATAAGT
>Ga0172377_10006171_pt1 | contig 12336 bp, 4 predicted proteins | sample Pumphouse3metaG_FD_119749 | JGI IMG/M metagenome (GOLD analysis project Ga0172377, IMG submission 119749) | Leachate microbial communities from a municipal landfill in Southern Ontario, Canada - Pumphouse #3 metaG | ecosystem: Engineered > Solid waste > Landfill > Unclassified | place: Canada... | reverse complement strand
TTCTGATAACCGGGCGTGAACTGCAACTTCGCGTCATGACCGGTGGCAACCGTCAGCGTGGCGCTGGTCGCCAGCTTGGCTTTGCCGTTCTGCTGGAGCAGCCGTATGAACGACATGTCAAACGACGGTGCGAACATGAAAAAACCGTAGGGTCCGAATGTTTCCGCCAGTGCGGAACCCTCAAGAAACTTCATCCCCCCTTCCAGAATATTCATGCCGGGACCGTTTTTCCAGGCCAGATAATCGATACCGAGATCCAGCAGATCACTTTCGCGCACTTCATAGACCTGCAACACCATGTTGGCTTGCGGCACCGGGCGGTCAAGCCAGGCGAGATATTTTTTCATATCGGCATCTTTGTTGAAAGAATCTTTCCAGTAGATGCGGTTAGTCGGAGTGTCGAACGCGACAGTGGCATCCTGATTGGCGCCTTCGGTCGCATTGGCGGGAATCCCCGTCTTGATCATTACCTCCATCATTTTGGCGCTGGAACGATATTGCGGAGTATAGACCGAACGGACTATTCCGGTACCTTCGATGCCGGAACCGTATTTGTCCTTTTGCCCGGGACGATCCAGTTTCTCGATCATGTCGTCAATGTACGGCATCAACTGCACCGGACAACTGACCGCCACAAACTGTTTTTTGCCGGCGGAATAATTGATGCGGTCGGCTGAACCGTTCTTCGCGTAGCGTTTGATAGCGCCGAGAATAAACGGCACAATATCATTTGCTTTCTGGTTCTTCAGCTCATAAATTTTCGACACCATATAATTCTGGGCATCATCTTCAACGAAACGGATCCGCTGAACTTTATCTTCCGGAGTTTTGATCCCTTCATGGAGGATATCCTGACTGAATGCCGGCAACATCGAAGCCGCTGCTACGAAAATAATGGCTTTTCCTCTATTTTTCACGATTTGCTTTCTCCTATTTTTATTATCGGCATTTGCACGATTTGCTTATGCCTTGAGCATATTTCGCTCTTCTTAATAATCAATTTACAGAGAGAAAGTTAGATCCATGTAAGGATAAAAATAATATTCGGTTAATTTTCGGTTAAGACTTCAGAATAACGCGAAAATCCCTGATGATGTGTGGGTGGTGCATGACCAACCAATAGCAATGGTAGCCGGCAATACGTAAGTTGCGCTTTAAACTTCACGCGCGCATAATGCGCGCGCAAAGTTTAAAAATGATTTTACAGCATATTGCGAAGGTTACAGAAGTTTCAATAAAAATCGCCAATCCAGAGAGCGGATTGCCCGCAAACAGTGGTATACCGCGATAACATAAAAAACATCCGGGGAATCGGATTTTGTAGCTTTTCTTGAAAATACTGCTACCTTACACGATATTAATTGCATGATATAAAAAACTATCTGATAACTTGCTGAGTTGAAAAACAGCTGAACGCAACCACAAAGGAGAGAAAATGAGTAACATCTCTTCCAATTTCACCTACGTGACACTGTGGATAGCTTTCCAGCGTCTGCATCACATGTATGACGGCGTACAACAATACCCGCAATTTAAGGATGATGCATTGGCATTGAGATTGAGCGCGCTAAACATGGGTTTTTTCGCATTTGAAGCCTTCCTAAACCACATCATCCAGACTCTTGCACCTGAGATCTGGAATAATGAACGGAATTATTTTGCTGGGCGTAAACCTATTGACGGCGTACGGTATCATGGACCAATCGGGAAACTGAAATACGTTCACCTTTTGGGCAAGCAAATATACGATGAAAACACAGTATACGTGCAAACGGTTTTGAAGGTCAAGAATCTTCGCGACATGATGGTTCATGGTCGTTCTTATCACGAAGTCCCTGATGATATTGGCCTAGACAACTTTTCAAGCGTTCATCCTTCCGTTTCAAAAATATTTAAAATTGGAACACATGAATTGCTGGTCGCGTCCGTTAATCATTTCGATAGGTTGCGTTGCAGACTATTCGACGCAGTCAAACAACACCATGTGAACTCCGATTTGGGGCCGCACCCTGACTCATGGATTTCGCAAATCCAGGTAATCACAGTAATACCATAAAGAACGAAGGTCGAACAAAAATATGCAACGAACGGGTGGGGAAGAAAGCGTGCGGCTCATGGGAAGATAGATATCATAGAACCGCGCATTCAAGGATTGCAGCAACTGGTCAGGGATCATGTATTCATGCCATCAATACCTTTCTTGTAGTCGCCTGCTTTCTTGAAAAAGTAAAATTGACACCACCATTATCTCGACAATAAGTGATCTGTCGATTAAAAATCTACATTAGATTGTAGTACCAATATTTTTTTCATGCCTAGGCAATATATGATATCCGGCTAACTGCTAGGATTCGTTACGGTTCAAAACCCTATTTCAAATTAATTAATTTGTTGCAAAACTTCGCATGAGCCGTGAAACCACGGGAAGGTTTGCAGTTAGCTTTAATAAAATGTCCATAAGTTGCGCTTTAAACTTTGCGCGCGCATAATGCGCGCGAGAAGTTTAAAATCAAATATTCAGAATTTTTCTGCTGAATCCAATATTTGAAGGATTGGATTTACTAATATTTTTGATGTTCAGGTGTTATAGTGATAATCCATTAAAAACTGAAGGTGCAAAATGAGAATTCTACTGATCGCAGTGTTGGGTCTGACGGGAATCCTGTCATCGGCAAACGAATATCCTCAAACTCTAACCGCGGGAAAGGTTGCATTAACCGGAAAAGTTTCGGGAGCAGGCGCGAAATTCAAGTTGAATATCACATTGCGAACCGAGAAGGCGGAAATAGTTCCGTTGATGGGTGGAGACTTTTCGGGGCTTCCTGGAGAAAAAATCAGTAGCAGTTCAGTTTCTTTCTGGAGGCTATCACCACGCGGCAAGCTGTTTATAAAAGACGGCTGGCTGATGCTGGAGTGTTCAGGCGCAGGAATTTATAGCATTGAATATCCCTTTGCATCCAAGGTTACTCAAACCGGAGTTCGCCGCAGTTGCAACCTGCAAATAATCACCCCGTTAATCGGGACTGCCGCGATTGAAATGGGTGATAACAGTATCAATCCAGAGTTGACCGGATCAATAACGACCGGGAGCAGTGAAAAACTTTTTGAGGCGGCATTTTCGAAGGGTGAAATCAGTTTCAGTTGGGAGCAGGCATTAAGTACAGAACAGCAGAAAGAGATGTTGAGCTACGACATATATTCTGCGGTTTCAGTCCAGGCGGGTTCGGTAAAAATTCTTACCAATCTGCTGGCCAAGGTGCATCAAGGAAAAATTCAGGAATTAAAAATTGCGGTGCCGGACAATATGAACATTCTTTCTGTATCGAGTCCGAAACCGATAAGCTGGGAGCTGGCTGAAAACGGAAAGATTCTTGAGGTAAAACTATCAAAAGAGAGTGAAGATACAGTCGAACTTAATATCAACGCTGAAAAAAGTTTGGCACAAATTCCCTGCGAATTTGAATTGAGTTCATTGCTGCCGACTGATGCCATACGTATCAACGGGCGACTGGCAGTCGGTTCCGGTCCGGGCTTAAAAACCAACATCACCGCATCAACCGGGGTAATCCAGACCGGCGCGGTAGCGTTGCCGTTGCCGAAAGCATCCATGCCCGCAAATCCAATTTTCTACACCTTCACCGATGATTACCAAATGACTATTGAAGCTTCGAATGTCACTCCTACTTACAATGCCGAAACGACCTGTGTTTATGATGTACGTGACAATACTCTGCAAGTGAGGATGGACTGCGTGCTTGAAATCCGCGATGCGCCGCTGAAGGAAATTGAAGTGAATTTCCCAGATAATCTCACTTTCAGCAGAGTGGTCAGCAATTACATAAAAAATCAGGATTATGATCTTCGCACAGTTGACGGTCAGCCGCGTGTGCGGCTTCAATTCAGCACCGAAGCGTCAGGAACAGTGTCGTTTTCGCTTTATTTTGAGCGGGAATTGAAAAAAGAAAAAAGTTTCACCGCATCGCCGTTTCAGATTATCGGAAGCCGTTCACTACGCGGCAGTCTGATTCTGGCTGCGGAACGCGGTTTATTGCTGAAAGCCGGTGATACCCAATCCCTGATTCCGGTACATCCTGGAACCCTGCCGGAACGTCACGCCGGATTACAGGCGGCATTTTTATTCAAATCCGCCAACGCGACAACCGTTGTGACCATTACGGAGGTGGAACGTCACATCACCGGAGAATGTTTCCACCTGCTTTCGGTAGGCGAAGGAACCGCCTATGGCAGTACATTGTTTTCGTTGCATATCGCGGGGGCTCCGGCCGGAAAGTTACGTTTTCTGGCACATGATAGTCTGAAAAATCTTGATTTTCGCGGACGTAATTTGTCTGCCCGGCGGCAGATTGAAAAAACGATCGATGGTTTCACGGTATGGGAGATCGAATTCAGCAAGCGTCAACTTGGCGATATCACGGTTCTGGCAGTCTATGAAATCGCGGTTCGCAATGGGGAGAAAGTACGTATCGGAGCGGTAACCAGCGACGACGCGCCGAGTTCAGTCGGCTGGATCGCACTGACCGGACCACCCGGGATCAAAGTTAAAACGCTGGAGGCGGCGTCCGGAACAGCTTTGATCGACACGGCAGAACTGCCGGCGGAATATTATAACATGCTGACCAACCAGCTATTTGCGGTTTATCGGGGCAGCGGAAAAACGCAATGGCAGGATGTGGAGATAAGCAGTTTCGACAAAGATTTACTGCCGTCGTCAGTAATCGACTGGAGTGAAATCAGTACCCGTATTGATAACAATGGAGCTTCGATAACGGATATCAGTTATCGGGTAAAAAACTCGACTGCACAGTTTCTGAATCTGAAATTGCCGCCAGACAGCGAACTCTGGAATGTTCGGGTTGACGGCAAAAGAATGCGTCTTTCCCTGGATAATGATCAACTGATGATACCACTGCCGCGCCATCAGAACATCAATTCGCCGATTGATATCGCGGTAAGTTATGCGATTCAGCTCCCTCCACTCGGCAATGGCTGGGATATTGAACTGCAATCACCGGCAGTGCAAGGGAAAGTGATGTTTTCAAAATGGCACGTTAGTGTCCCGGAAAACTGTGCGATAATAGAATCCGAACCGCATTTCAGCGACCGAAAAGACATTTTTCGCGGCGGTGCGGCAGGGCTGGCGAAACGTTTGATAAACGGCGTAATAGCATTGTGGCCAATAATGCTGACCGCACTCGCGGTAACGGTTACCGGCTGCCTGGCGATTACGGGAATTGCCCGCAAGCGCGTAGTAACGGCAATATTCTGGAGTCTGGTAACTTTGGTATTCTTTTCCGGATTATTTCTATCGCGAGACCATATCAAAAAATATTTCCGTTCCCGCAGTTTCGCCACTAATCAGGTTACGTTCACCGATTTGGCGCGATTCAATGAAAGCCCACAGCGTATTCAACTGAAAATCGACAATATGGACGCCATGCATTTCAACTGGCTTGCCGGAACGACCATTACCGGCGGAATAGCACTGCTTATTACCGCATTTATTACCAGGAAGCGCAACCCCGAAATCATCAAAATATTGTTAATCGGAATCGGAGCGGCGTTGTGTCTGAGCGGTTTTGCCCAGTGGTATCGGTTGGGAATTATCTTAAGTACGGCAATAGTTTTGCTGCTGCCGTTGCTCATCCCGCTCGGGGTTTGGTTGCGGCTATGGCGCAAGCTGTCATCGGCAAAAGTGGTGCTGTTGCTGATATTCTTTACAGTTTTCTCCGTCAAGGCTTCAGAGCTGCCGATAATCACTTCATACAAGATGAATTGTGAACTGAACGAAAAAAGCGTGGTTGTCATTTCAGAATATAATTTTGACGTCAAAAAAGCCGGAACGGCGTTCATTGCCGACACCGAAACTGCATTTCAAAAAATCAAAACTTCCGACAACTGCCGAATAAATAAAAATGACCATGGCTGGGAAATCTTTTTTAGCGAACCAGGCAAATATCATGTAAAAACTGAATCAGTAATAGCGCTGACGTTGGGAGATCGTAAAAAAACATTCAATATTTATGCGCCCCCCGCAGTGAAAGGAATTATTGAACTGCAAACATCAAGCGGTACAGAATTGCGCGCACGTGACGCGGTAACAATTATTGCCGATGAAAACGGATGTTCAAAGGTATATCCGAAAGCATCCGGGCAGAACATCAATTTTGAAGTCATAGCGGCGCAAATTACCGATACCGTCGGCGGATTTTCTGCGGCCACGACATTGGAATTGAATCCGGGGCGCGGCGCCATAGAACTCACCGGAACTATTGCATTGATTATTCCACAAGGCGCAACCAAAGTTTTCAATATCAATGTTCCTGAAAACATGCAGATTGCCGACATCGAAGCAACCGGATTGGAAACGTGGTATTTTGACCGGGTCGGAAATCTTCTTTCGATATATTTCCAGGAACCCCAAACCGGTTCAAAATCAATCGCCATCAAAGCCCAGATTCCGTTGAAATCACTGCCGCAGACGGTGGTAGTCAAAAATTTTATAGTTGACGGAGCATCACAGCAACACGGAACATTAGGCATATTCGGCAACTCTGAAATCCGTACCGCAGAAACCCCGATTATCGGTTTTACCGCGATCAACAACAGTTATTTCAAGTCTACCTTGACTCGTGCCGAAGAGCCATTGCGCGCTTATCGTTATTCGGGCATCGGCGCTGAGCTGAAAATGGAAATTGATGAGGTAAAACCGGAAATCAGAGTCGATGAGAATGTTCAGGTCAGCTTCGATGATGAACGGGTAGTATTATCCAGTCAGCTCAAGCTTGATATAATCAAGGGCGGAATTTTTGTGACAGAATTACAAATTCCGGAAGGAATGGAAATCAATACCATCACCGGCAATGATATCCAACACTGGAATGAAATCCGCAAAGACCGTCAACGTCGGGCTGTCATCAATTTTAAGCGCCGAATTTCCGACTCGACCACTATCAAATGCGAATTGTTTAAAATCGCCTCGTCATACAAAGAAGAAAAGGTGCCATCGCTGACCTTGAAAGATGTGGACAAACATCGCGGAACATTAACCGTTTCGGCAGTCAAAGGAATTACTATGCGCGTGTTATTGCGCAACGGCATTGCCGCGGCTCAAGATATTGCGGACATCCCGCGCGGCGGCAGCAGGCTACAGTTCCGAATTCAGCAGCCGGACTGGACATTGCGGCTGGGTTTCGAGCAGACGCAACCATGGATACAAGCGCAGACGCTGCAGACCGTGAAAATGCGTCCAAACAGCATAACCGGCGAAACCACCATTATTTACGCAATTGAAAACAATGGTTTGCGTCAGCTTAATCTGGAACTTCCGGATGAGTTTATCGAACCTGAATTTGATGGACGTTTCATAACTTCGATCAACAAGCTGGATCATAACCGCTGGCGAATTGAACTTGACCGTAAAATTGAACATCAATACCGCCTAAAAATTAACAGTCGGATGAAGACCCGTAAAGACGGCACCACCATGCTCAAACCGGTCAAGATTATTGATTCCGGAGTCCAAAACGGTTACGTCGCGGTATTCCCTGAAGATTCGCTGGCATTGAAACCGCCGGCAATCAACGGTGAAATATCTGACCAAAATCCGCGTTCAATTCCCGATAAATTCGGTGACCGCAATTTATCGGAAGCAGTAGCCGCATTTCGAACCTTAGGCGACAAATGGTCAATTTCGCTTTCGGTTCAGGAAAATAAACCGGCACAACTGCTTAAAGCCTCGCTCAACGCGCTGAACCTCTCTACGCTTGTGACCTTTAAAGGCGAAATGATTACCGAAGTAACTGCCAGGGTTAAAAATTCCGGTGAGACTTTTTTGAAATTCCAACTCCCGGAAGGAGCCGCCATGCTGGGGGCACGGGTTGATTCGATTCCGGCTGAAACCGTCAGAGCTGAAGCCGACTTCATGATTCCGCTACCGAGAATTACCGGGACAATATCTGATCAGACGGTCTGTTTCAGCTATATTCTGAGCGGAAATCCGATTGCAGGTTCGTCCGAACATACATTCGTCGGACCGGCATTCCATTTGCCGATTAAAAATATTTCCTGGAAGCTCTATCTGCCTGACAACTTCAGTTACAGTAGTTTCGAAGGAAATCTCGATTTTCGCGGCGGCTTGATCCGCGACTTCGGGCTATCCACGCTGAAAGATTATGATTCTCTGGTTTCCACCCGTATCGCCCAGAAAAGCGGCAAGATAAAAGAATATATGGCTTCAGGGAAAAGCTACAGCACAAAAGGCTTTAATCATGAGGCCAGACAGATGATGCAGAATGCCATTGACATCTCGGAAGATCAGGCATTGCGCAGTGATCTCCAGGGACAACTCCTCGGTTATAACCGGGAATGGAATTTTGAAAATATTGCCAAACGCCGCAATAACCTTGCGCGTAGCAGAAACCGCCAATCCGCCCCGGTCGCGGAAAGCAATTTCGCAGAACAGATCCGCCAACAACAAGGCGATGAAGAAATTACGGTATTGCGACAGATTGCCGACCGTATTTTTATCCAGCAGCAGGCGGCTTATTCGACGCCTCAACTATTTGACATTGAAATACCCTGGAGCGGCAAGCAACTGACATTTGAACGCGCTATTGACACCGGTAGCGGCAATCCGTTATCAATAAAACTCATTTCCGCCCAAAAGTACCGTTACGATTTAACGCAGTGGGTTGGTCTGACCGTTATGATCTTGCTATGTATCATGGTTTCCGCGTTATATACCAAACCGTCGGGGTCGTAATGTCGATATCTCAAGGATTACAGAATACAGCGAACGACACAATATCAACAGCATCAGTAATCCCAGGACAAAGGCATTACCCAAACCATATAGGATAAGAAAAACCGTTAAAAAAATTGCCGCGCGACGTTGCTTTTTTTTGAGCATCCACCAAATCAAAAGCGCACCAGCCAGCGGCAAAAAAAGCATAAAAAATATTTGCAACTGCGGACTTTTTAACGACAGCGGCGTCAAATATGCTTCCCAGATCATAAATGGCGTGCTGAATATTACTGAAACCGACAGGAATCCGCCCAGCAAAAGTCTTTCGCGGCGCGCCAGCTCCCGCCACACATCACAACAGGCAAAAGCCGCCAACAAAGGGAGATAGCTGCTGATCACAAAACGAACCGCATCACAGAATGTATGACTGTATCCCGCAAAGAAAATCAGTACCGGAATAGCCCAGAGCACCAGCAAATTACGCTGAAAACGATTTTTCATGATCAGCATTCCGCTGATTGCCCCGACCCAGACCACAAAATTGCTGTTGGCCAGAAAACGCAAATGAACCCACTGTAACAAAGTATGAAACGTGAATCCGGCATCAGGACGTTCAAGTTGCTGAAGACCTGCGCCATGTAGAACATATGAAAAAGTCAGAGGTGAACCGAATTGATGCCAGTTAATTAAAAATTGCGGCAAAAACACCAGAAAAAACACACCCGCGCCAACCACTACCGATAACACCAAATACCGCAAATCACTCAATCTTTGCCGGTTACAATTAAAAAGCATATAGCCGGCGGCTGGCAAAAATAATACATTGTTCAAGCGAGTCATACAGCATAACGCCAGCAAAGCAGATGCGATTGCAGTACTAAACAGTTTGGGCGGCAAAGTCATAATAAGCAACAATGTTCCAACCAGCATAAAATTGGATGGGGTATCACTCATCGCATTAAAACCGCTACCAATCAGAGAATTATAATAACCGAAGGCGGAACTTGGCGGAAAGGTCACGATCGCACTGGTGAAAATTTTCTGTTCCCATGATGGCTCCCAAGCCATAAAAAACGGCATCAGCGTCAGCAAAAGGACTGCGGCAAAAGCGTAACGATCGCCAAATCCGATTTTTCGCAAAAGTTGAAATCCCATCACTAAAGTTAAAGGTGCCAGGACAAAACCGGAAAAATAAGCGAACTGGACAGACAGGTCATAAAACTCCTCAGCTCCGGTCAGTATAATTGCCGGAATAAAAAACAGGACTCCATGCCCGATCGGATATGACCATGGGCCGTCAATTTTCCCGGACAGTAGATCTTTGGCAACTAGAAAATAACCCGGGTCGTCAGATGCAGAACAAACTATATCGTTTCCGCAGATAAGCAGTGCGAGCAACATTACATGCCGTAGCAAAATTAAAATCACAACCCAATACCATGCTTCCCGAGCAGAACAGCTCTTTGCCGCACGAAGTTCATACAAATTGCGTATCTGCAGAAACAGAAAAATTACCAGACCGGTCAGAGCAACAACCAGCCAACATGTTCGCCACCATGGCTGATATCCGACGCTGAACATTTTCATTTTTCCGTTTTCGTCTTTCAAGCGGATATCAGGAGCAACATACGCGTTACGCCCGTCCTCAAGCCTGACCGGATAAAAAAGGGTATATTTGGCCAGCGGATGCCGCGCAATAAATACCCGTTTATAATTGCCGGTCAGCGGTAACTCGGTTGAGTCCTGAAATACTGCAATAACCTTGGCATTTGCGGTCGCAGAATCATAAATGGGTGTAAACGGTTCAACTTTTATGTTTTTTCCCAAAACGGTGAAGGAAGCGGCCAACGCAATTATGAATATTAAAAACTTCACCGTAATACCTTTTAACGGCATAATTTGGATTGCTCCAAGGTTCATATTTCGATTATCCTCAATAATGCGGAATCGGAAAATCAGCCATAGTGTGTAAGCCAGCCGAGGTTCTGCGTAATGCCGCAGCTGCATTTAAAATAATGGCTGCTGATGCCACATCGCCATGGATTCCACCTTCAATACAACTGGTAAATGAAGGATTGCCCATAATCTGAATTTTGTCGCACGGCTTAGTTTCGCCGACTGCGGCGCGAAAATACAGTTCTATCTTCTCATCCTCATCATCACAGGCAATGGCGACTTGCTCAATTCCGGAAACCCTGCCATCAGAACCAATGACTGGCGAGACCCGGTTTCTGATTTCAGAAATCTGCCACTTAAAAGCATCTGCCAGCATGTGAATCGATTCGGTTAGACCGATATGGCCAAAACCTCCGGCTCGCATTTTATTATCAAAATCCACAACGGACATGCCAGCCCCGATTTTATGCTGAAACTGCAAACGCCGCGACGAAGCATCCTGTATCCGCGATATTTTTATCTTGGTTACTGAATTGCACAGTGAAGACATAACCAGCGGTAAAAAATCCATCAAAAAGCCCGGATTGACCCCTGTTCCCAAAACGGCTACGCCGCGTCTTCTGGCCAAAATATCCAATTCACCGGCCAAACTCGGCGCGGTACGCCATGGATAAGATAATTCCTCGCAGGTGCATACGGCCGGAACCGCACAGGAAATAACCTCTTTCAAAGTATCGGTCACCTCAACCAGCTTCGAAACGGTTGTTATGATGGCGGCATCAGCATTTACGCGATTCAATAGACCGCGAATCGAATTTCCGATAACCACGCCATCGGGACAACCGGGAACCAGTTGTGCGAGCTCCACCCCCTGTAGTTCAGGAGCGATATCTACGGCTCCAATAATTTTAAATTCATGCCGTTCAGAGGCGGCTTGAGCCACTATTCTCCCAAGTTGACCGAGTCCAATCAGTACCAGATTCATTTTAAAAACCTCAACGTAAAAATTTTTCTGTTCGACGTAACGTTACAAACATCAAGGGCAGTAACAGCAAAAAAAACATTCCGCCACCATAAAAAACCCAACGCACACCTAAATTATAAACAATTGCGCCGCCAATCAGAGAACTGATCAACGACCCTCCGACTCTTGCGCTAGCCGACCAGCCAAATACGGCTCCACGCTTATTCAACGGAGTTACTCTTGATAAAATGGTCTGAAAAACCGGATCAAGCCCTCCGGCAAAGAAAAACAATAAAAAACGCGAAACACCAAGCATCAGTAAACTTTCTGAAGCACCTTGACTTATCATCATAAACACCGCCATCGCAACGCAGGGCAAGGCAATTTTAATAGCCGAAAAGCGGTCGCTGAGGTATCCCATAATAAGACCGGAGGAGATTCCGGCCAATGCGGCAACTGAGCAAATAATGCCAGTCCAATATGCCGCATCCTGCGTGCCGTTGACGATTTCAACCTGCATCGCGATAAACGGTGCATCAAAATGCCGTGCGATTCCGATAAACAGAAAAAGAATCAGCAATCCCCAAATCGTTTTACTGAATGACGGCAGACTGAATCTTCTTCGCGGTTTTTTTATCCGTTTTATCGCCAGCTTCCTGCGGTTCATATCGGGTGGAACAAAGTTTTCTTTAACAAATAAAACCAGCACACC
>Ga0172377_10006170_pt1 | contig 12338 bp, 9 predicted proteins | sample Pumphouse3metaG_FD_119749 | JGI IMG/M metagenome (GOLD analysis project Ga0172377, IMG submission 119749) | Leachate microbial communities from a municipal landfill in Southern Ontario, Canada - Pumphouse #3 metaG | ecosystem: Engineered > Solid waste > Landfill > Unclassified | place: Canada... | reverse complement strand
TATCTCTGGAATTTTTCCCGTAATCTTCTGCCAGATTTTTGATATCAGGTTATATTTATCGATATCGTATATTTTTTTGCCTATATAAAAATTTAAAACTTGCTCGGAAAATCCCCTCTTGAAACGGAATAATTTGTCATCGCAGTCTTTGCTAACCCCGCCGCCTAAGTGAAAAGCTTTTTTTCCTTCGCCTATAGCTTCTTTAGCGGTGTTCAGTATTAAAAAAGATGCCGGTTGCATTTCTTTGTACGTTAAGTCAGATGCTCCCAAATGATAATGTACCGAAACGCTGTCTTTTAAGAATATTCCTGCGGCAACAGGTGTTCTGTCATAGGTGCAAACAATATTTAAGCTTATGTTTTCGGCAGGCAATTCTAAGAGTTTATCGAAATAATTGTCTGAAAAGTAATAATAATTGTCTGCTTCAAGCCGATTCATATTTTTTGTGTACAAATTCTTAAAAATGTTCTTGGCTTGATTAATTTCATAATTTGTTTCTAAATATAAATCGCGGCAGGCTCTTTTGTAATTTCTTTTTCTTGCGCCGGTACAACCTTTAATTACTTCTGCAAAAGAATCGTTTAGTTCAATGCAAACAGTTTTTCTATTAAGCGATAATTCATAAGTTTCTTTAAGAGCTTCATTTATTGGCAAAAAGGGTGAGAATCTTACAAATTCGGCGATTACGCGTTGTTCACGCATCAGATTAAAGTATTCTTGTATGTATTGCCGAATATCTTTATAATCACAGCCAATAATAACAGGGCCGCCATAACCGTAAGGAGACTCTATGTCAGCATAACCTTGTGCTAAAAGGTTGGGGACATCTTTTATCAAAAATGGGTAAAAAATAAATCCATTTTCGGTTTTAAAATAAACGGCGCTCGGAGTTCCTTCATTATTTGCTCTCAAAGCCTCGAAATAATTAAAAGAATAATATATTTTGCCTATAAACTCAGGCATTGATTCATATATTCTGTTCCATTCATTTTCTTTAGTGACAAGCTTTATGATCATTGCTTATTTTATTCAAGCTTTTCCCAGGTTATAGGTTCGTCTTGCGCAACATCAACTTTTAATTTTTTTCCGAAGACATTTTGCAAGTCTGAGGGCTGTATACCTGTTGCCGGTCTTTTTATTTCAACACTTTTGCCGCTTATGATTTCTCCTGCTTTAAGGTCTTTTGAAGCAACAATACTTCTTCTTACATAGGGAATATTTAACAACTCTGACCTTGTCGGCTTTTTAATCCCGTCTCCAAGCATTATTGCTGTTTTGCGAATTGCTGCGACGTAGCTTTTAAATTCTTCCGGCTCTAATGATGCATGATGGTCGGGCCCCGGCATATTTTTATCTAAAGTAATGTGTTTTTCAAAAACCTTTGCTCCTAGGGCTAATGCCGCTACTGAGGCTTCATTCCCTAAGGTGTGATCAGAAAAACCTGTTTGCAGGTTAAACGTGTTTTTTATTGTGTTTATTGCACGCAAGTTAGCTTCATCAGGAGGTGTCGGGTATGCGGTAGTGCAGTGTAATAGGAGTGTTTCGGGGGCTCCGCTGTCTTTAAGCGCGGCTACGGCTTTTTCGATTTCTTCGAGAGTCCCCATTCCCGTAGAAAGTATAACAGGGCGTTTTTTGTTGCCAATCGCGTATAAAAACGGAATATTTGTAAGTTCGCCCGAAGCAACTTTAATTATTTTAGTTCCGATATCACATAAAAAATCCAGGCTCATCAGTCCGTCAGGTGTAGACAGAAAGGTTAGTCCCAATGATTCGGCGTATTCTTTTAAATCCGCTGTATCAGGGAAACTCAATTCAAGGGATTTAAGTAAATCAAGCTGATTTTGACATTCGCCTTTTTGATATAAGGCTGTTTCTGAATAGGCTCCGGCGCATTCAAATGCTTTGAAAGTTTGTAGCTTAACTGCATCTGCACCGCAATCCGAGGCGATTTTTACGAGTTTTCTCGCAATATTTGCTTGGCCATTGTGGTTTACTCCGATTTCTGCAATTATTGCCGGGGTATTTTTAAATATTTTAAAAAGCATGTTGATTCCTCAGACTTTGAATTGATAATTTTTAGATGATTGCTTAGGTAAATTTTCAAACCACTCAATGGTTTTCTTGATGCCTTCTTCAAATTTTACTTTTGGTTGCCAATCGAGTTCTTTGGCGGCTTTTGATGCGTCTCCGATTAAGCACATCACTTCTGATGAGGGCGGGCGCTTTCTGATTTCTTCGAATTCAGGTGAGAAGTCAATTTTTAATATTCTTGCAACGGTTTCGAGAATTTCGCCTATTCTCACGCCTTTGCCGGTCGCTAAGTTATATGTTTCTCCCGTAATACCATTTCGCGCGGCTTTAATAAAGCCTTCGACCGTATCGCTGACAAAGTTAAAGTCTCTGATCGGTTTTAAATCGCCTAATTTTATGGTTTTGCAAGAAAGCGCTTGCAGGATAATGGTGGGTATGACGGCTCTGGCAGACTGCCTTGGCCCAAATGTATTAAATGGCCGAACAATGGTAACAGGCGTTTCAAACGCGCAGGCATAAGAGTATGCAAGCATATCGGCGGCAATTTTTGATGCAGAGTAGGGTGATTGAGCCTGTAAAGGGTGTTTCTCGCTCATCGGCGTTTGTATTGCCGTTCCATAGACTTCGCTGGTCGAGGTAACTATTACTCTTCTCAATTTTCGGCTTTTAGCGGCCTCGAGAATGTTTAACGTGCCGTTTAAGTTGGTTTCTAAGTAGCTTTGCACAGCTTTGTAAGAAAAGGGTATGCCGATTAGTGCAGCCAAGTGAAAAACCGTGTCTGCCTCGTCTAATAATTCGTTTATTTGGAAAGGGTCTCGAATGTCTCCGCTTACGATAGCAAGATTATCGTGATATATTGCTTTTTCTTCGAGCCAGCCATTAAAAGAACGACAATTATAATGAACAAAAGCAGTGACGTGGGCACCTAATTCTAAGAGTCTTTCTGTTAAGTGGCTGCCGATAAAGCCGCCGGCACCGGTTACCACGACTTTTTTGTTTTTGAAAAAATTATTCATTTGTGTTCTGCTTTGTTTTAGAATAGTCGGCAGGGGTGCCTATGTCGAGCCAAAAGTCGGATAAAGGGAAGCACGAAACGTCCAACTTAGCATCCGCTGCTTCTTTTATCAGATTTGGCATGTCAAGGGGTTCTTCGGGTTTAATCAGTTTAATTATTTCGGGGTTCATCACATAAACCCCTGCATTTATGAAAATAGAGTGAAAAGGCTTTTCTTCTATCGCAGTCAGTTTACTTCCGTTAATTTTTAAAACCCCATAAGGTATTTGAAACGAAAATTCGCGTGCACAAACTGTTATTCCGCTTTTGTTTCTTATATGAAAATCTAATAAATTCTCGTAATTTATCGCCGATAAAATATCGCCGTTAACAACGATAAAAGGTTCTGTCATACTGTTTGGGAGCATTGCTATGCTGCCCGCTGTTCCCAACATTTTGTTTTCGTGCAAAAAACTAATGTCGGCGTTTTGAACGGGATTATTTTTAAAGTATTCCACTATAATGTCAGCTTTGTAATTTACAGAAATATATATCTTTACAAATCCGTGTTTGCAAAGTTGCTCTGCAATATTTGCAATAATAGGCTTGCCGCCGACCGGCAACATTGGTTTGGGGAGATTCTTCGTTAATTCCCCTAATCTTGACCCCAGCCCGCCCGCCATAATAACGGCAACATTAGGTTTTTTCGCTTGTTTAATCAGGTCTTTCATCTGCACGAGACGAATGGGGCGATTATCTTTATCTACGATGGGCAAGTGCTTTATTGACTTGTTTAGCATCATAAAAAGCAATTCGTCGTTAGTAGCGTTCGTTCTTGCAGTTATGGGAAACTTGTTCATCAGGTCGTAAATGGGACTGCTTAAAGCTGCGCCTTTGATGAGGCCACGCCTTATATCACCGTCGGTTACGGTTCCGAGTAATTTTTTGTTTTCATCGACCACAAGTGCTATTTCTATTGCCGACTCGTCTATGACTTTAAGGGTTTCGACAATATTTGTGTCGGGTGAGACAAATATCTTGTTTGTTTCGTTGTTCATAGGTTGAAGTTAAGCTTCAGCAAAGCTTTTAATCTTTCAGTTGAGAATAAATCTTTATCTTGGGTGGCTTTAACGACAAGGTCGTATAATTCTGCTTGTTTGGGGTCATTAAAGAGATTTTCGCCTATATTGAGACTTTGGTAGTATTCTATGGGGACATCTCTTGTAAAATGCCCGATTCTCCATGGAATTGATTTGGAGACGGGGTTTCTTGCCAAAAAAGGGTCGGATAAGGCGAAAGTGTCGATAATAATCGGTTTTGTGCCTGCCCAATAGCCGCAAAAACCTATGAGATTCTGGGTCCAAATTTTTTCGTCTGAGTTTCGCATTTTGTGGCCAATATGGGCCCACTCGAAATCAGGAAACAGTTTGTCTGAGGGGATGGCAGCGTATGCAAAAAGCGAGGTTGCGCTAAAGTAGTAGGCCCGCTCATCGCTTATTCCATAAATATCTGAATAATCTTCGAGGCCCGACCAAGTATTGAGCGGCGTATGATAAAACATAAGAAGATAAATGAAATAAATAATTATAGCGAAAGTTTTTTTATCTTTAAGAAGGGTGAGACAACGATTTGGCAAGTCGCTGTTCGCAATGATCAGAGCCGATATTAAAACAGCATAAGAAATGAAGCGCCCGCTCATAAAGTCGCCGCCTACATAAATTATATAAAGCAGATTTGTTATGATTCCGGCACCAATTGATTTTAGAAAAATATCGCCGGATTTTAGGGCGACGATAATGCCGCTGATTAGGAGTATGGCGGAAAGAGGGTCGCGGCGGAAAGTGCCTGCGTAATATTTTAAGCCGCTAAGCAGCAAATCTGTTTGAGGAATACCTGTGGAAAGTTTAGCTATGGCAGTGTTTGGGACGGGAGTGCCATAATAAATAAAAGAAAAAGCGGTCCATAGAGCGAGCGGAGTCAACAAAAGAATAATTTGGAAAAATTTGTGTTTAAGTTTCAAATTTTTGTCAGTAAAGACAATTGTTAAGGCGGGAATAGCGAGCAATGTTATAAAGTCATGGCGGAATAGGGGGGCAAGGGCAAAAGCACCGAAAAGAAAGGGGCGAAATTTTTGGTTTTTGTTGAAAGCGTAAAAGCAGACGGGTAAAACTAAAATGTATCCCAAAATGTTTTCAAGCCCTGATGTGGTGTAGTCGAAAAATGAGTTTGAGCCTAACAGAGCCAATAAAAAGAAGGCCGAGGCAACGGAAAACTTAAAATGATTGAGGACGGAAAAAAGCAGAATCGCAAATAAAACAAACGAGACGCAAATAACATTTGAAAAATAATCAGAGCTGAAATAACGGATTCCCGCCATTAACCAATACCAAAGCACCGAAGTGTAAACCTGAACTCTTTCATGCGGGTTCCAGATAGGGCCGTTGCCTTCGTAGAGCTGCTCTATTGACCTGAAGTTTATGTAAGAATCGTCACAGACCCAAGCATTTTTAAAAAAAACAAAAACGCACAAGCAGACCAGAAAAATAATACATGTTTTTAAGGTAAGGTGCGTTTTTGTCATTTTAAATAATCACAATGTTTTCAAAGCGTTTTCCAGCCATTTGATGTCCTTTTTGACATCGGCGGCGGCGAACTCTTTGTCGACCTGTGACCATTCAGAGGGGTCACATTGCTTTGCGGCATTTTTCAGATACGACATTCTGAGTTTGTCCATGTCTTGTCTGTGGCCCATTACTTGGCCGAGATTTTCGGGAATTATGATGCTTTTGCCGTTTACAGAGTCTTTAGGGTCGCCTCTGCGAACTTCGATGCCCATTTTTCTTGCGAAAGACAGTTGCGAGTTATGATGTTTTCCCGCCCCGGTATACTCAGTTTCTTGAACTACTATTATTTGGTCTTGATTCAGCTCACGAGCCAGTGCCACGGCACCGGTAAGGCTTGTGTTGCCTGCGGGACCTCTTTCCATGCCTTCAAGCTTAGAAAGCAATTCTGTTACATAAAAGACTTCACCTTGGGAAACAAGCATGTAGTCGTCCATGTATCTGAGGCTTCTGGCAGCATTTCTGGGCACATCGGCGCGATCAGGCCAGGTGGCGAAAGGAACACCAAAACCGGTGTGTCCGGTGGTGAATGACTTTCTGTTGAAATCATTGTCAGATGCCATGTGCAAACCCGAAAGGTCTACCGAACAAGCAACAACTTGAGCTTTGCAGCCTGCTTGCAGTAAGCCTCGTGCTGTACCTGTCAGATTACCCCCGCCGGCGTGCGTAACAATTACCGCATCGGGGTCTTTGCCGGTCATAGCTCTTATTTGCTGTGCAACTTCGTGGCCGAGGGTTTCTACGCCTTTTATGCCAAACGGAGTGTAAAGCGAGGCGTTGAAGTAGCCGGTTTCTTCTAGTGTAAGCAGATTATAGTAGAACAACTCGGGGCCGACGCTCATCTTGATGACTTCTGCCCCAAAAGCTTCGCATTTTCTGCCTTTTTCTACTATTTCAGGTTGTCCGATGCCCTTAGAGTCATAAACTTCTTGGATTATTATGCATTTTAATCCGCGCTGAGCAGCCTGAGAGGCAACAGCGGCCCCGTAATTACCCGAAGTGGCGGCTATCATTCCTTTATAACCTTTTTGTTGAGCCACATATGCCGAAACAGAAGCGCGTCTTGCCTTAAAGCTGCCTGAAGCGTTTGCTGCCTCGTCTTTAACAAAAATTCTGGCTCCTTTGCCCGGTGCCGAAATTTTTCTGACGGCTTCTGTCAGGTTGTGTAATTCAAACATTGGCGTGTTGCCAACTTTAGTGCTGCTTTGAATTTTAACGATATCTTCGGTCGTAAAACCACAGTCGTCCATCATGCGCTCATAATCAAAAGCCAGTTTGCCCGTTTTATAAACGTCGTAATCAATGCCCATAGAGGCTTTCATTATTTCATTTTTGCGAGCCATTACAGCTTGATAAGAAATGTCTCTGCTCATATCTTGCTCCCTACCAAACCTATATCGAGCAATTCTTCGACAGTATCGCCGAAACTGTGTTCGTAATGAGGTTTGACTACCTTGAGAGTGCCTTTTATAAGGCGCCCAGATAAGGTTTTAACTTCGACTTCATCGTTCAATTGAGAGTCTGAAACAAGAAACCCGGCTACTCGCATCAAATACGGAGTCTTTTTGGTGTCATCGGGAACTTGCGGTGCACGCTGTTCGGTAGTGAGAAGCGTTTTTTCGATTTCAACCCATGTTCCGGATTTAATTGTATTCATTGTCAGCCTCTGTTGTAGGCGCTTTCGCCCATAAGGCAAGCGGGAATAGGCATGTCTGACATGCGTTTAAGTCCGCAAGAAGCTTTCACAACTAAAGGAATCATGTTAACTGCGGCCGCCATTGTGCCTTTTCCGCCCGGAATTTCGGGTTTGATGGCTAAACTGATGTTGGGATCGCCGGTAATTTTTATGTAATCGCCTGTATCAACATTTTCCGTTTGTGGGTGTATCTGCTGAGGGTGAATAAGTTTAATGACTTCAACGCCCTTGCTGTAGCCGATTGCAATATGGCGGCAGCCTGCGACCATGCCCGGTTCAACTTTTACGCAACCGGTTTCGCGGTGAGTGTTGCTTATTATAGGTTCGCGGGTTTGTTCAATTTTGTCTACATTAAGACCTATGGCATCCGAAATCATGGTTATTGATTCGGGAAAGCCGATGTGACCGACGATAGAGCCATCTTTAATGCCTGCGGCAAAAACTTCCGGGGTGGTTCCAACGCCCTGAGTTTCCATTACGGTTTTGCCAAATGGTGATAAATCGTTAATTCGGCTGGCTTCGATGTGTTTGACATTCAAGCAAGCCCCGGTTAAATTGATAACCATTTGATCAAGAACAAAACCTGGGTTAATGCCTGTTCCAAGAACTGTTACGCTATGTTTGCGTGCCAATTCATCGATTTGCTTTGCCAGTTCGGGCTCTTGCGCTCCGGGGCAAGACATTTCTTCTGCGATAGAAATAACGTTTATTCCGCTTTCAATAATGGTTTTTAAGCTGCCAAAAACCTTTTTTGTAAACGAATGAATTGCCTGAAGACAAATATCTACTTTGTTTTTGTCTAAAATTGTTTCCGGTTTGTCGGTTATCTTAATTCCGGTGTCTTTGCCGAGTTTAAGCAGTTCGCCAATATCTTTCCCTACCAGTTCAGGACGCTGATCAATAACACCGACAACTTCAAGACCTTCTTTTTCAAGCATCAGTCTTACCATTCCGCTGCCCATTGCTCCAAAACCCCACATAACAACACGAATACGTTTCATAAGTTATACGCCTTTCCTATTTTTGATCTTTTACAGACCTATTTCCTGCTCAATTTCTTTTTCACACTGTTCAACTAAAGTTCGGAGATTGTCTGCTTCTGAACCTGTCGGGTTTGCCTGCAAGAATCGGTTTGCCGACTCTATCGCGTCTCTGAACTGTCGTTTGCGTGCATAAATAACCGCTAAATTGTAATAAACCTGAACAAACTTCGGATCAATCTCTAAAACACGCATGTAAGCAGCAATAGCCTCGTTTATGCGTCCTTTTTCAAAATCTTCTGTTCCGATGTTGTAATAGGCAGCCGCATCCTTTGGATTCAGCTCTATTGCCTTTTTCCATAAATCAATAGCCTGATCATACATCCCTTTGTTGTAATAAGCAATGCCCAGTTTGTTGCGCGCTTCAGAATCCTGTGGGTTATACTTGATGACGCGCTTCCATATTTCAATGGCCTTATCATACATTTCTCTGTTATGGAAAGCTGTAGCGAGGTTAGACAAAATATCCGCATCTTCGGGTTTGTATTTGAGCGCTTTTTCCCATGACTCTACAGCTTTATCAAATTGCTCAAGCTTAATGTAAGCAATGCCCAGTTTGTTATAAAGTTCCCCGTTTTCAGGTGTTATGCGTATCGCGTCAAGCCACTCGGAAATTGCCTGATCAAACATGTTTTTATGGAAATAGGCGATACCGAGGTTGTTATGTGCGTCCACGTCGTTAGGTGCTAAGTCTGTCACTCGTCGCCAAGACATAATCGCATCGTCAAGCATGCCTTTTTCATCATACGCATTCCCCAAAACAAAATGAGTATTCGGGTTATTCGGATCAAGTTCAATTGTCCTTTTCCAGTTAATTATAGCTTCATCGAGCTTGCGCTTTTGGCGATAAACATGCCCGAGCTTGAAATATATGTCAGGGTCACTTGCATTCAATGACTTTGCTTTTTCCCACTCAACCAACGCTTCGTCATATTTTTGCATGTTGTAGTAAGCGATACCCAAGTTTAAATGTGCCTCAAAATGGTCGCTCTCTAATTCTACAGCCTTCTGCCACTGAAAAATCGCTTCCTGGGTTTTATTCATTTTTGAATAAGCTATGCCCAATTTGTGGTGCAGATGCGGGTCATTGGCGGCATAAGAAATAGCCTTGTTCCAATATCTTGCCGCTTCACTAAAATCTTCCAGGCCACAGTAGGCATTCCCAATTTTTTCGCAAATATCGGCGTCCTCGTTGCGTTTTTCTCTGACTGTGTTCCAAAAGCCGATTGCCTTTTGAAAATTACCCGAATTATACTGTGCAACACCCAGGTTAAAGTGCGCCTCTACATCGTTCGGATTTAAACTTATGCATTTTTCCCAGCAATTTATGGCCTTTGCCAAATCATCCAGTTTGCCGTAAGCCGAACCCAGTTTAAAATACACTTCTGAATTGTCCGGCGTAATTTCAAGTATCTTTTGCCAGGTGTCGATTGCTTCTCGATGCTGGTTAAGTTTGCTGTATGCGTTTCCTAGATTGCTGTATATATCCGGCTGTCTCGGGTTGAGTCCTAATGCCTTTTTCCAGCTTTCAATTGCCTGCGGATACATCTCCAATCTGTAATAAACAATTGCCAAATTATTGTGCGCTTCACTGTTCTTCGGGTTCAGCTCTATGGCCTTCGAAAAGGCTATTACAGATTTATCGTCTAACCCCTTATTGTAGTAAGCGACACCAAGTCTGAAAAAAATGTCAGAGTCCTCGGGATTAAGATTTGAAGCTTTTTCCCAGAGCGAAATGGCTTGGTCTTCTTTGCTCAGATTGTAATAAGCAATTCCCAATTTAAAATAAATTTCGGGGTCGTGCTGCTTAAGTTCAAGGCATTTTTCCCAAAAATCAATGGCTCGTGTGTCTTCGCCTTTATTATAATAAGCGATTCCCAGGTTATGCAAGACTTCATAGTTCTGTGGGTCTAACGAAACCGCTATTTCCCATTCTTTCAGCGCCTCATCAATTCGATTGAGCTGATAATAAGCAACTCCAAGCTTAAAACGGGCTTCGCTGTTTTGCGGATTCTTTGTCAAAGACTGAACCCATTCGTTTATAGCTTGCTCATACTGCCCTTTTGTGTAATAGGCTATCCCCAAATTATAGTGGGTGTTAGCTTCATCTTGCAAATAAGTGCGCTTCATAAGGCCTCCAAATTATTTTTTTACCGTTTCGTCATTTCGTGCCGAACTCGAGTTTGTTTCTAACGTTTTAACCACTGAGGCAAAGGTTTTGCCAAAGGTCGTCAAAACACTTTTCAATTTATTTTGCCTCAAATAACTGAATTTCATTTCTTCTCTCGGACCAAAATACATATGCGATTCTATCGACAATCTATACCTGAAAGCAAGTGTTTCGTTAAAAAAATTGTCTTCAAGAATCGGATTAAATTCCGCTTTTGTTACACCTTTCATTAAAATGGCTTCACGAGCCTTTGCAATGTGCCATCCACTGTCTCTTATTAAAGTGCGCTCTAATCTTTTAATGAATAGATCGTGTGAATAACGTATTATACCAAATTTCCCGCCTTCGGGCATATCAAAGAATAATGGGAAATAGCTTAAGCTTTTTATCAAAACGATCTCTTTGCTCAATTCCGCGTCAGTCGCTGCTTTTACCCAATCAAATGCCTTTAAGTTCAATATGTTTTTATAATCTTTATTTGTTTTACCAAACTCTTTAATTGATATAAGTTTTGGTGTTTCAAAATATAAAATACCAAATTTTGAGCCGGTAATTTGAGTTAGCTTGCTAATTAACGCCGGTTTTCGCGCGGCTTGTTTCGTGGCTTTCAGATCTTTATAGTTAAAAGTCTTTACTGTTTTATTGTCTTTTGCCTCACGAAGATTAGCGCGCATCGATTCGCGAACTTCACGTTTGAATTTTATTAGCGCAGATATCTTTTCAGGAAAACAAAACGGTATATAAGGGCTGAAATTTGAAGGTTCCAAGCCTTTGCTGTCTGCTGCTTCGGGAACCCCAAAGCATCTTGTCACGATTCGCTCCGTACCTGTCAGTAAATTATCCAACGAAGACGAAAGATGTGATTTTTCTCTGTATAAGTTGTCTACAGTATCAGAAAGCTCCTTTTCTTTGAATTCTAAAAAACCGACTCTTTCTTTTAATTCCGCGTTCTGCTTTTTTAGTAACGACAATTCTATTAAAGCTTTTTCATTGCGCTCTTCAGCTTCAATCTTTTCATTGGCACTTTTTTTAAGTTCCTTTTTGCTGTTCTCTACAAAACTTAAATTTTCAATCATTTCGTTTCTGACGCTCATCAAAGAGTTTTTAAGTTTTTGAGTTTCGTCTTTGTAAACAGCTAATTGCAATTCTTTTTCGTCGACATGTTCAAGAACAATTTTAACTTTTCTGTTAAGCTCGCTATTCTCATATCTTAAATCGGAGATAACTTTAAATTGCTCATGTTTTAATTCTTCAAGGGCCTGCAACTGCTTTTTGGTGTCTTTAAGCTCAAGCATTGCATCTGCTAAATCGATTTTTTGTTTGTTCAACAAACCGGTCAGCCGTTCAGTTTCTTTCTTTAAAAAAACTAAAGAAGGGCTGTCTGATTCAGATTGCACGATTTTATTGTTATCGTGACTGTCATTTCCTTGATTCATTTATTACAAATTCAAAATTTCTTTAAATGCTGATAAAACGATACGCTTATGTTGTCGCCGCCGCCGTTTTTGCAAGCCAACTCGATCATTTTTCTCGCTAACTCTTTTAAATCGGTATTCTCTTGCCGGTAATACTGTGCAAAAACTTCTTCTATTTCGTTGTCTCGCGCGTAACCGCATAACCCGTCGCTGCAAAACATGATGATGTCGCCGTAATTTAAGGGAATGTTTTTTTTGTCGACTTTTACTGACATATTCATACCTAAGGCCCTTGTGATGATATTGCGCTGAGGATGATCAAAAGCCTCTTCATCTGAAAGCTGACCCGCGTTTATAAACTCTTGTACAAG
>Ga0172377_10006169_pt1 | contig 12340 bp, 11 predicted proteins | sample Pumphouse3metaG_FD_119749 | JGI IMG/M metagenome (GOLD analysis project Ga0172377, IMG submission 119749) | Leachate microbial communities from a municipal landfill in Southern Ontario, Canada - Pumphouse #3 metaG | ecosystem: Engineered > Solid waste > Landfill > Unclassified | place: Canada... | reverse complement strand
TGTGAGTCATTAATTTCTTTATAGATAGAACAATTTTTTATTAATTCATCATGCTTTCCTTTTGCAATAATTTTTCCATCATCCATTACAATAATATTGTCGCAATTTTTGATTGAAGAAATTCGTTGAGCAATAATGATTTTTGTTGTGTTTGGTAAGAAACCTTTGAAAGCTTCTTCAATCTTTGCATCAGTTTTTGTATCAACTGCAGAAGTGCTATCATCCATTATTAATATTTTTGGTTTCTTTAATAAAGCGCGAGCAATGCAAAGTCTTTGTTTTTGTCCTCCAGAAACATTTGTTCCACCCTGATCAATATAAGTGTCATAACCATCAGGTAAAGAATCGATAAATTCATCAGCACATGCTACATGACAAACTTCTTTTATTTCGTCATCGGTAGCATTTTCATTTCCCCATTTAATATTCTCTTTAATAGTTCCACTAAATAGTTCGTTCTTTTGTAAAACAATTCCAACAGCAGTTCTTAAAGATGTAATATCGTAATCTTTTACTGTTTTTCCTGAAACCAGAACTTCTCCATCAGTAACATCGTATAGCCTTGGAATCAATTGGACTAAACTAGATTTGCTGCTTCCGGTTGCACCAATAATGCCTAACGATGAACCGCTAGGAATATCTATGTTGATATTTGTTAAAACATTTTTATCTGCGGTTGAACTATAACTAAACGTAACATTTTTGAAAGATACTGATCCGTCCTTTATATCTTTAATTGGGTTCAAGGAATTTGTAATGTTTGGTTTTTCGTTTAATATTTCAGCACAACGTGTTGCACTAGAGCTGGCAATTGAAATCATTGCAAAGACCATTGATAGCATCATTAAACTTGTTAATATTTGCTGGGCATAACTGATTAATGCTGTAAGATTTCCAGTAGTTAATCCTAAAGCACTATTATTGCCGCTTGCGACAATTGCTTGAGCACCAATCCATGAAATAAGAATCATAACTGCATACATGGTAAATTGCATTAAAGGGGAGTTAAATGCGATTAATTTTTCTCCTTTTGCGAAGTTTTGATAGATTTTTTGACTTATTTTATCAAATTTACTAATTTCATGGTTTTCTTGATTATATGATTTAACAACACGTATGCCTTTAACGTTTTCTTCAACAACATTATTTAAATTATCGTAAGTCGCAAAAACCTTTTTAAAGATTGGGTTGACTGCACGTATGATTAATAATAAAAATATTGATAAGAAAGGAATAGCTGCTAAGAAAATTAACGCAATTGTATTGTTAATTGAAAATGAAACAATCATTGCAAAAATCATCATGATTGGTCCTCTTATTGCCATTCTAATTATCATTTGGTATGCATTTTGGACATTTGTTACGTCTGTTGTTAATCTTGTTACAATGGATGCAGCGGAGAATTTATCAATATTGCTAAACGAAAAATTTTCAACATTATTATACATATTTTTTCTAAGTGTTGCTGCGTATCCAGCACTTGCTTTTGCACCAAATTTTGCGCTTAATATTCCAGCTAATAGTTCTAAAAAGGCTAAAACTATTAAGGCGCAACCATAAATCCACACTTTATTCATATTAGAATCATAGATTCCAAAATCTAATAGATTTGACATACATAATGGAATAACAATTTCGAAAACAACTTCTAAAGCTGAAAGTATTATTGTTGTAATACTAGCGACTTTATTGCCTTTTAAACTTTTTAATAATGTTTTAATTATATATATTTCCTTTCGTAGCATGCTACATATATAATTATTTTTAAACCAGACTTAAGGTCTGGTTTTAATCGATATTTGATAATATTTTTTCAAGCATATCTTTTAATTTCTGTCTACTCTCATTGTCTATTCCTTTTAAGATAATTTCTTCTTGTTTGTTGATAACTTTAGTCATATTGCTAGCTAGTTTTTTTCCTTGAGGAGTTAAGGAGATTATGCGATTTCTGTGATCTTTTGTATCAATTGATACATTAACAAAATGGTGACTCTCTAATCTTTTTATCAAGCCAACAACAGTGGGATGACTAACAAGTAGTTCATCCTCTAATTCTTTCTGTGTGGTTTTTCCCCCTTTATAATATAAAATTGCTAAAATTCTACTTTGAGAAAGAGTTAGGTTATGCTCTTTTAAGTCGGCATCACCACGTGTTTTCATGTGATCATTAATGTTTTTTAACAAATATCCTATTTTTTGTTCCATAATTTTACCTTTTGAATTGTAGCATGCTACAAAATATACTTCAAGTGTTTTATACATTCTTTAAAATGATTATAATTTATTGAGTATAGAGGAGAATTATTTATGGTAACCAACGAAGAATTATTAGCCGAGATGGAGAAAAGACATAGCGTTCGTTCCTACAAGGATATGCCTTTGGAAGAAGATGTTATTAAAGAACTAAATTTTGAAATAAAAGAAATAAATAAAGAAAGTGGCCTTCATATTCAATTAATTGTTAATGAACCAAAAGCATTTTCAGGTTTTTTAGGAAAAATCGGATCTTTTTCTAATGCTGTTAATTATTTAGCCTTAATTGGTAGAGATGATGATGAATTAGATGAGAAATGTGGATTTTATGGTGAAAAGCTAGTTTTGATAGCTCAAAAATTAGGATTAAATACATGTTGGGTTGCAGGGACTTATAAAAATATACATGAAGCATATATGCTAAATGAAGGAGAAAAGCTTCTTTTGGTTATTTCTTTAGGGTATGGCGTTAATGCAGGCGTGCCACATAAGAATAAACCAATTGAAGAAATCAGCGATGTTAATGAAACATCGCCTTTATGGTATAAGAACGGAATAAGTGCAGTTGTGCTTGCGCCTTCGGCTATGAATCGTCAAAACTTTACTTTTAAATTAGTTGGTGACGAGGTTTTAGCCAAAGAAATTCCCTCTAAATGGGGTAAAGTAGATTTAGGAATAGCTAAATTTCATTTTGTTATCGGATCAAATAAGGATAGTAATATTTTTATTAAATAATTTTAAGCATCTTACTTTACAAAAACATAATTTCCAATGAAAATATAGGCAATAGATGTTTCACAGGAGGAGAATTATGGACAATAAGAGAAAGCTTACAAATGAAGTAGGGGCTCCAGTCGGGAATAATGATGATAGTTTAACAAGTGGTCCACGTGGTCCGGTTGCTTTGAGCGATGTCTGGCTTTTAGAAAAACAAGCACATTTTAATCGTGAGGTTATTCCAGAAAGAAGAATGCATGCAAAAGGATGGGGCGCATATGGTTATTTTGTTTGCACGCACGATATTTCAAAATATATTAGAGCAAGCGTCTTACAAAAAGGTGAAAAAACTGATGTATTCGTAAGATTTTCAACAGTAGCTGGTGAAAGAGGTGCTGCTGATGCTGAGCGTGATATTCGTGGTTGTGCTCTTAAGTTTTATACAAAAGAAGGAAACTGGGATTTAGTTGGCAATAATACTCCAGTATTCTTTATTCGTGATGTTCATCATTTTAGCGATTTAAATCGTGCGGTTAAAAGAGATCCACGAACTGGAATGAGAAGCGCACAAAATAACTGGGATTTCTGGACTTTACTTCCAGAAACATTCCATCAAGTAACAATTACTATGAGTGATAGGGGAATTCCAAAAGATTTCCGTCATATGGATATGTTTGGTGAGCATACATATAGTTTTTATAATAAAGACAATAAACGTGTATGGTGCAAATTCCATCTTAAGACTGAGCAAGGAATTGCTTGTTTGAGTGATGAAGAAGCCGCACAAGTTATTGCTAAAGATCGTGAATCAAATGGTCGGGATTTATTTGAAAATATTGAGAAAAAGAATTTCCCAAAATGGAAGATGTATGTTCAAATTATGACCGAAGAACAAGCGGCAAAGATGCCTTATAACCCATTTGATATTACTAAAGTTTGGTATCATAAGGATTTCCCTTTAATTGAAGTTGGTGAATTAGTATTAAATCGTAATCCTGAAAACTATTTTGCTGAAGTCGAGCAAAGCGCTTTTACTCCAGCACACGTAGTTCCAGGTATTGGTTTCTCACCAGACAAATTCTTACAAGGTAGATTATTTGCTTATGGTGATGCTCAACGTTATAGATTAGGTATTAATTATAATGAGATTCCAGTTAATAAAGCTCATTGTGAAGTTAATGATTATCATCGTGATGGTTTTATGAGAACTGATGGTAATTATGGCCGAGAAGTTGCTTATACACCAAACAGCGCAAACGTTTGGGCGGCTCAACCAGAAGTAATGGAACCACCTTTAAAACTTGAAGGCGCTCTCTATAGATTTGATCCAAAAGACGATCCAACTGATAATTGTTTCGAACAAGGTGGAAAACTTTATCGTTTACTTGATAGAAAACATCGAGACATTATTATTATGAATACTGCCAATAATATGATGGGTGTTACTAAGAATATTAAATATCGACATGCAGTACATTGCTTAAAAGCAGATGAAGAATATGGTGAATTAATGAGCAAAGCGCTTAAACTAGATTTTAATAAAGTTAAAGAATTAGCAAAACTTTCTAATGACGATTTAAATAAAAAGACTGCTAAAGATAATTTATAAAATTAAAGGCCGCTCAATGTGGCCTTTTATAAAGCATATTTTTTTGATTTTGTTATTAACTTTAATAAAATAGTGTTATAGAGGATTTTATATGGAAAAATTTGATGACATTATAATAGGATTTGGCAAAGCTGGTAAAACTTTAGCTGTCTATCTAGCAAATAAAAATAAAAAGGTGGCCGTTATTGAAGAAGATGAAACGATGTATGGAGGTACTTGCATCAACGTTGGTTGTATTCCAACAAAATATTTGGTGCATAAATCAATGTTTTCTAGAGAGTTTGATACTTTTAAGCAAAAAGCAAATTATTACAACAAATCAATTTTAGAAAAGAAAGCATTTATTAAAAAATTAAATAATGTAAACTATCATAAATTAGCTGATAACCAAAATATTAAAATCTATCTTGGTAAGGGATCGTTTATTGATAAAAAAACCATAGAAATTAATGGGAAAGAAAGAATTTTTGGCGAAACTATTTATATAAATACTGGTTCAACATCATTTATTCCAAATATTAAAGGCCTAAATAAGAGTAAGTACATTTATACTAGTAACACTCTTTTAAATTTAGAAAAATTGCCAAAAGAATTGGTTATTATTGGTGGTGGAAATATTGGCCTAGAATTTGCGAATATTTATGCTAATTTTGGAAGCAAAGTTACAATTTTAAGTAATGAAGCAACGTTTATGGCTAGGGAAGATGATGATGTTTCTTCGAGTGTTTTTGAATCTTTGAATTCTAAAGGAATTTCTATTGAATTAGGCGTTAGTATAAATAAAATTAGTAGCAAAAAAGTTGAATATGAAGTAAATGGCATAAAAGAAATTGTTTCGGGTGATGCCATACTAGTTGCTACTGGCCGTATTCCAAATACAAAGGATTTGAAACTTGATAATGCAAAAGTTTTAACTAATAATCGTGGTGGAATCGTTGTTGATAAGAATTTACGAACAAATGTTGAAAACATTTATGCCTTAGGAGATTGTAATGGTGGGTTGCAGTTTACTTATGTTTCACTTGATGATTTTAGAATAATTAAATCTCATCTTGAGGGTGGTGAATACAATATAGATAAGAGGATTAATGTTCCATATTCGATATTTATTGAGCCTTCATTAGGTAGGGTAGGCTTAAATGAAAAGCAAGCCAAAGATAAAAACTTAGACTTTAAAGTTTTACGTGTTGAAATGAAGACTCATCCAAAAGCAAAAATTCTTGAAGACGATAGAGGGTTTATTAAAATTTTGGTTGATAACAAAACTCATTATATTTTAGGGGCTTCGCTTTTATGCGAAGAAGCATATGAACTTGTTAATTATATAAAACTTGCAATGGATAATAATATTTCATATGAGAAAATAGTTAACACAATTTATACGCATCCAACGATGAGCGAAGCGTTTAATGATTTAAAATAAAATAAAGATGCGGATTGAACCGCATCTTTTTTTAAACAATTTATAAGTCGCATAGATGCGACATTAGATTATTTATCAGATTTTGAATAGCCATTTTTCATATGGCAACTTGCTTGATATAAAACATCATCTAAAAGTTTATTTGTTTCTTCTTCGACCATTTTAGCTATTTCATTATTTGCTTTTTCAAAAAGTTTAGAATCTTTTATTTTTTCGTACTTTTTTATGATTTCAAAGCCTTTTGATTGAATAGTTTCTTGATAGTTTTCTATTAGGCTTGAACAAAATTGATAATGTGAATCTGAAAGAGCGCCAATCAATCGATTAGACCAATAAAAATTGTTAGTGTTAGCAATGTTAGTTGTATTACTAAAATATTTAGGCATTTTTGAAACGTTTGGGAATAGTGGAACAATAGCATTGAAAGCATTTGATCCAAAAGCTAACCATTCAATTGACATAAAATCTTTTGGCATATAACCTCGAATTTGAGCAAGAACTAAAGAGTCGGTTCTACTTATTCCAATTGGTCTATACATACCTTTTTGTTTATCTTCACCAAATCTTGCGTATGGATCATATGGTGTTCCTTGATAATGCGAAGAAAGTATATATTTCACATCACTTATTGTTATTTTTCTTTCAGGAACCATACTCCATGGAATATCATCTGAAATTGGGGTATATTTTGCGTTTTCGCCATCCCAAACATATGTCCTAGGATTAAAATATCTTTCAATATACCAAGCTCTTGGAGTGTTATATACGTGATCAGAATCGCTATGGCTTCCAAAAGCTAGTCTTGGATTAAATTTATTATCTTTATTTAGATTTAAGTGATTATTATCAATAAATTCTTTTAAATCTGATGAGCAAAGATTTTCTTTTTGTTTATTAAAAGCATCTTCTAAATCGAATTCATCTAATCCAAATTGGTTTGGCATTGTGATATAAGAATCATCTCTTACTCTTTTTGCAATCCAATGGTGACCTCCAATGGATTCTAACCACCAAATTTCATCTTTATCTGAAAAGGCAATTCCATTACTTTCATAGGTACCATATTTTTCTAATAATGAACCAAGTCTTATGACGCCTTCTTTAGCAGAATGAATATATGGTAAGGTAATGTAAACTAAATCTTCCTCACCAATTCCGCCAAGTTGTCTAGGCTTATTACCTTTTTTAGGCGAATATTCTACAAGTGGATCAGCGGCTAATACTCTATCATTTGTAGTTATAGTTTCTGTTGCTGTCATCGCTACATTATCTTCGTTTATTCCAGCTGCAGCCCAAATACCATGTGTTGCATCGACGCTTGGTGTTGCTGTGTAACGCATAGCTTTATTAGGAAGAATCATACTTAAATGACCAATCTTGGATTTATAGACGACTGGTTGATCTTTTGGATTTATAACTACTAATTTTTTTGCACAGAATATTCCTGAAGGAGAATCATCATTCCTTGCTATTATTGTTGAGCCATCATAACTAGCTTTTTTGCCGACTAAAATTGTTGTACATGCCATATTTTTACCTCTAAAATTTATATATAAATTGTAATACAAAACTGTAATAAAGTTTACACGATTATGATGTGGCATACATGCTTCTTGGTGCATATTTGTGGAAATCATAAAGGTATATGATTAAAATATTTTTATTAAATGATAAAATATTAAATAGAGGTAGAAATATGAAATCAAAAGTTTACTTTACAAAAGAGATTACTCCTGAAGCTATTGTTAAGCTTTATAAGATACTTGGCGTAGAATTAAAAGGAAAAATTGCTGTAAAAGTTCATAGCGGCGAACCTGGAAACCAAAACTTCCTTAAACCTGAATTTTTTAAACCAATGATTGATATGGTTAATGGAACAGTTGTTGAGTGCAATACAGCTTATGATGGCAAAAGAAATACAACGGAAGCACATTTAAAAACTCTTGAAGAACATGGGTGGACAAAGAATTTTAAAGTTGATTTATTAGATAAAGAAGGCCCTGACTATGTTTTTGAGATTCCAGATGGAAAATATATCAAAAAAGATTATGTTGGCAAAGATTTATTAAATTACGATTCTTTGCTTGTGTTAAGTCATTTTAAAGGTCATCCAATGGGCGGATTTGGTGGAGCGTTAAAACAATTATCAATTGGCTGTGCTTCAAGTTATGGAAAAGCTTATATTCATGGTGCTGGTCATCCAAAATTATTATGGGCAACTAAACAAGAAAAATTTCTTGGTTCAATGGCGGATGCTGCTAGTGTTGTAGCAAAACATTTTGCTGGGAAAGCGGTTTATGTAAATGTTATGAAAAATATGTCGGTTGATTGCGATTGTTGTTCAGTTGCAGAAGATCCTTGTATGAAAGATATTGGTATTTTAATATCGACTGATCCTATTGCAATTGATCAAGCTTGTATAGATTTAGTTTATTCTTCAAAAGATCCAGGTAGAGACCATTTAGTAGAAAGAATTGAATCACGAAATGGTTTATACACTCTTGAAGTTGCTGGAACTCATGGATTCGGTTCTCGAGAATACGAACTTATAAATATTGATAAAAAGTAATTAAAAAAGTTAGCTATATAAGCTAACTTTTTTCCATAAATGTTTTTAACAAACGAATGTGAGGATAGTTTTCATCTAAGAATATTCTCTTTTTAAGTGCACGATAACCATGGTGCATATAAAACTTCTTTTTATCATATTGCGAATCGATAAGAACAATTTGTGCTTTTTTCTTAACAGCAACATTTTCGGCTTCTTTAAGCATTAGTTTTGCTAAACCATGTTCACGATATTCTTTAATGATAGCAAATCTCCCTATTTTTACGACTCCAGGTTTATAATCGATTATTCGACATGTTCCAATAGGTGTTTTATCATCATACATAACAATTTCAACAGATGTTTTATCTAATTCATCAATATCAACAATAAAGCCTTGTTCTTCAACAAATACTTTTTGTCGTATATCTTTTGCATCTTTAAAAATACCAACTTGTTCTTTAAAATTAATTTTCATTTTCTTTACTTTCTAAAAAATCTTCGATTTTTTTAATTGTTTCGTTGCTAATTACGTGTTCAATGAGACAGCAATCATGCTCAGCAACTTTATCACTTACGCCTATATAAACTAAAAACTTTTTAAGTAATTTATGTTTATTATAGGTTTTTGTAGCGATAGTTCGTCCTTGAGGTGTTAAAGAAATTTCTCCATGAGGAACTTTTTGGATATATTTTAATTCTAAAAGCTCTTTCATGGCTTGGGCAACTGCTGGTTTAGAAACATGCAAAAATTGTGCAATCTTTGTTGATTGTACTGGTTCTCTGTTATTCTCAAGAATAACTATTGCTTCTAAATAATCTTCGATTGCCTTTGTTGTTTTCTTCATATTAATACTTATTTTAATATTTTTTGTGTTTAATGCAATGAAAATACTTATATTAGTTAATTAAGGTTAACTTATTATTGACATAAGGTGGAGTAACCTCTAAAATAATCAAGGAGTTAAGGAAGGTTAACTTATGAATTTAAACAATAAACGAAAAAAATTAACTGTTGGAGAAGAAGGGCATTTAAGCGACTTGCGAAGAGGGCAAAAATGCGTTGTTTTAAACTTTCATAACGACAATGCAGCTTTAAGAAGAAGGCTCCTTGATATGGGCATTACTAAAGGAGTTACGATTGAGATTAAAAAAATTGCTCCTCTTGGAGATCCTGTAGATATTTGCTTAAGGGGTTACGAACTTTGTTTAAGACGAGACGATATGCATGGTATAGATATAAAGGTGGTTAAATAATATGATTTGTGCATTAGTTGGAAATCAAAATAGTGGAAAAACTACATTATTTAACGCTTTAACTGGAAGCAACCAAAAAGTTGGCAATTGGCCAGGAGTTACGATTGAAAAAAAAGAAGGAACAATCAAGGGAACTAAAATAAGCATTGTTGATTTACCTGGGATTTATTCATTATCTCCTTATACACAAGAAGAAGAAGTTTCACGTAAATATTGTTTTGAAGAGACACCTGATTTAATTATTAATATCATTGATGCTACATCCTTAGAGAGATCTTTATATTTAACCACCCAATTGCTTGAGATGGATATTGATGTAGTAATTGCGCTTAATATGGAAGATATTTTAGATGAAGCTGGAATTAAAATTGATGTAGATGCTTTATCAAAACGTTTAGGATGTTCGATTGTTTCAATTTCTGCAAAAAAAGGTAGCGGAATTAAAAAGTTAATAGATTTAATTTCAAGTGGAAAGTATATTAAAAATCAACACTTAAAGATTTATCCAAATGATATTGAAGATGTTATTCAAAATAACATTGATTACTTTGCTAAGGACCAAAAATTTAAGAGATTTGCGGCTGTAAAGGTAATTGAACACGATAAAGAATACTTAATTTTAGAAAATCGACATAATAAAGCAAATGTGGAAACGCTTGAAAAAAAGTATGATATGGATGGCGAACAATTAATTGCTGATAGAAGATATGCGTTTATTCAAGATTTAAAAACAGACTGCGTAAAGGCTTCTAAGAGACCAGAGTCTCTTACGGATAAACTTGATAGAATACTATTAAATAAATGGCTTGCTATCCCAATTTTTATAGTTGTAATGGCAGTGGTTTATATGCTAAGTGTAGGTTTGGTTGGTGGTTTAACAGTAAACCTTATTGATATGTTATTTAATGGCGCCGATGTTTTAGAATTAAGTTTCTTTCAAATGACTTGGAGTTTTGAGGTTAACTTTTTGGGGTTAGGTCCATGGTTAGGTAGTGTTATCGTGAATGCTGGGGGAAGTGATTGGGCAGTTAGTCTTGTACAAAATGGGATAGTGGCGGGAGTAGGTGCAGTATGCAACTTTATTCCACAAATTATTATTTTATTTACTTGCCTTGCCTTACTTGAAACTACTGGTTATATGTCACGAATTAGCTTCTTTTTAGATCGTGTTTTTCATAAATTTGGTTTAAGTGGTAAAAGTCTAGTTCCTTTTATTCTTGGAACTGGATGTAGCGTTCCTGCAATTATGTCTTGTAGAACAATTGAGGATCCAGATGAAAAACATTTGTCTATAATTCTTACGCCTTTTATTCCTTGTAACGCTAAGCTTCCGATAATTACATTATTTGCATCATATTTCTTTGGAACATCTGCTTGGTATGTTAGTTTTAGTCTTTACGTTTTTGCTATAGTAATTATTTTACTTTGTGGAGTAATTCTTAAGCATCTTATATATAAAGGTCATTCATCGACCTTTATTAGTGAATTACCAGCTTACCAAAGTCCATCATTTTCTTATATAGCACGTGATGTAGGCGATAAAACTTATGCCTTTATTAAAAGGGCAGGTAGTGTAATTCTTTTATGTAGTGTTGTCGTTTGGTTTTTAGGTAGTTTTACTTGGAGCATGCATTATATAGATGGCGTAAATTATGCGGTTGAAAATAGCATGTTAGCTGGAATAGGTAATGCTTTTGCTTGGGTGTTTTATGTAATGCTTGGTGGTAATTATAGCTGGGCAGTCGCGGTTTCTGCCATTCAAGGTTTAGTGGCTAAAGAGCAAGTTGTATCTTCAATGACGGTTATTGCTGGTTTAGGAGATAGCGCTGCAGTGAGTGACATATTTGCGAGTCCAATGTTTAGTTTTTTCACCCCATGGAGCGCCTATGCTTTTATGGTATTTAACTTATTTAGCGCTCCTTGCTTTGGTGCAATTAGTGCAATGAGAAAAGAACTTGGAAGCTTTAAAGAGATGCTAAAAGGTATTTCATTTCAAATAGGGTTAGCTTGGGTTCTAGCTAGTATTATTGGAGGAATTGGCTGGTTGATAGCCTTATAAAAATATGAATTCAACAGATATTATCGTTTTATTGATTGTTATTTTCTTTCTTGGTCTAATAATCTTTTTAAGATATGTTTTACCTCATATTGGTAAAAACAAAAACAAACATCGTGGTGGTTGTACAAGTTGTCCAGTTGGCGAAGATTTAAAAGCAAAAAGATTTGTAAAAGATTACCATAAAAGTATGCAAAAGAGTGAAAAAGACAAAAAATAGTGAAAACGCTTCTTTAATATATATTTTGTTATTGATTTATAAATGATATTTAGATAAAATAATAAAGCGCGTGGACCAGTGGTGTAGCGGTTAACATGTCACACTGTCACTGTGAAGATCACGGGTTCGATTCCCGTCTGGTCCGCCAATTTTTTTAACTAAGATGGGACTTTATTATGGCCCGGTAGCTCATCTGGTAGAGCAAAGGACTGAAAATCCTTGTGTAGCGGGTTCGACCCCCGCTTGGGCCACCATAT
>Ga0172377_10006168_pt1 | contig 12340 bp, 12 predicted proteins | sample Pumphouse3metaG_FD_119749 | JGI IMG/M metagenome (GOLD analysis project Ga0172377, IMG submission 119749) | Leachate microbial communities from a municipal landfill in Southern Ontario, Canada - Pumphouse #3 metaG | ecosystem: Engineered > Solid waste > Landfill > Unclassified | place: Canada... | reverse complement strand
TTTTTTATTATACGGCTGTTTTCTTCATTATAACTTGGCAATAATATAAACTTTAAATTTGTGTTTTGTAATTCTTTTACCAAAACATTAGAATCAGAATGCCATTTTATTATTATTAATTTTGATTTATATTTTTCTCTTATTACTTTATCCATTTGCTTCAAACTATCTATTAAATAATTAACATAAAACTGTTTATTATAGCGGTCTACAATATCTAGGAATATCTTTCTAAATATATAACTTTTTTTAAAAATATGTTTCATTTTGCCAAACGGCTGATTTAGCAAAAACCATTTATTCCCGGTATATAGCCAATAGTCTCCTGGTACTGTTACTCTAAAATTTCTATATATATGGTCATCAATCAACGAATAAAAAAAATATTCTATTTTAGCACCTTGCAGATAATCATTTATAATATCACTGTTTAAAATACTTAACGCTGTATTAGTGCCGTGTCCTCGTACTCCACAATTTAATATATTAGTTTCAAAATTCATTGATTTTGAAAAATAATATGGTAAGGTCTGGTTATCATTTACTCCCTCTCCAAAAACCATGGAACAACCTAAAAAAACATATGCTTTATCTGCTTTTACATTACATTCTGTGTATCTTAATCCATTTGTGTAACAATTATATATTGCATTATATATATACTCTCTATTTTTATCATCATGCTTATCAACATCATGCTTTAGTTCAAATTCAAGTTTATGTTTTTTATTCTTACTGTCATAAAAATGAATTCCCTTTAAAGTAATAATTTTATCTATATTTTTTATTTCAAATCTATAAGCTTCAACATATTTATCCATACTTAAAGAAAGTATAAATTCAACTGTTGCCAAAGCAAAAAATATTGCAAGCAGCACTACAAATATTTTCTTTAATAATCTATTTTTTATAAATATTGCACATAACAAAAATATTAAACAAAAAAACAAGAAAACACAAACAAACTCATAATTCAAAGACCAACTCATCATAAATTTTCTATTTCTGATAATATTTTTTCTGATAATAAAATATAATTTTCTTTTGTATATTCTTTAGGCGGTATAATAGGCTTGCCATATTTTATTTTTAGTTGTTTAAATCTCTTCATATTATTTGTATTTGTTATTTTTACAGGAACTATCGGCACTTGTGCATTACAGGCTACCATTCCTACACCGGCTCTGGCTTTGCCTAATTTCCCATCTTTTGATCTTGTCCCTTCCGGAAACATTAAAAGAGCTTTTTTATTTTCTAATAATGCAAAAACATTTCTAAAAGCAGCAACATCTTGCATTCCTCTTTTAACAGGAAAAGCATTTGTTCTTTTAATTAAAAAACCAAGTATTGGAACGCTAAATAATTCTTGTTTACCCATAAAATATAAATCTTGTTTCATAAAACAGCCGGTAAGCGGCGGATCAAAAAAACTCATATGGTTAGGTGCCATAATAACACCGGTATCTTTAGGTATATTTTCTTGTCCTTCAGATTTACATCTATACAATGTTACAAACATTACCTTAAAAAGAAATCTGCCCAAATAATAAAAAAAACTGCTTTTTTGATTTATTTGCATATCTCTTTTAAAACCTCGTAAAAATTTGAAAAAGATATGTTAACACAATCGCTATCAATAATTTCTGTAGCCCCTTCTGCAATCAATCCTGCTATAGATAACATCATAGCTATTCTATGATCTTTAAAACTATCAACAATACAACCTTTTAATTTTGTTTTTCCATGTATTATAAGTCCGTCTTCTGTTTCTTTAATATTTGCACCCATTTTATTAAGCTGACTTGCAATAGCAAATAACCTATCACTTTCTTTTACTCTTAATTCCTTTGCTCCGGAAATTATCGTTGTTCCTTCTGCTTGTGTAGCACATAATGTAAGAATCGGGATTTCATCAACAAGTCTTGGCATAATTTTTTCATCAATATTTATACAATTCAAACATGATGAACTAACTTCTATATCGGCAACTTCTTCACCGGAAATATTTTTTATATTATCAATCTTAATATTTGCACCCATGTTTTTAACAACTTCAATGATACCGTCTCTTGTTGGATTTATATTGACTTCTAAAATTTTTATTTTAGAATTTTGTAATATAAGTCCCGCTACAATAAAAAAAGCGGCAGAAGAAATATCTGATGGAACATTTATTTCTTGAGAATGCAATTTGTCGCATTTTTTTATACTAACTTTTAAGTTGTCAACAACAATATCAGCGCCATATGCTTTCATCATTCTTTCCGAATGATCTCTGGATTTTTCAGGCTCAATAATACTAGTTATTCCGTCAGCATACAACCCTGCAAGTAAAATACAAGATTTGACCTGAGCACTTGCAACCTTACTAACATAATCTATTGATTTTAAACTACCGTTAGCATTGATAGTAAGAGGTAAAAAATTATCGTCTTTTGCAATAATATCTGCTTCCATTAATCTTAATGGTTCTATAACCCGTTTCATAGGTCTTTTTGATAAACTATCATCACCGGTAATGGTTGATGAAAAATTTTGTCCGGATAAAATTCCTGAAATTAATCTGGTAGTAGTTCCTGAATTACCGGCATAAATATTTTGCTGACTTTTTTTTAATCCATTTAAGCCAACACCTTTTATTGTGAGACTATTACTTGTCTGCAAAATTTCAACACCCATTAATTTAAAAGCATTCATTGTCATCTTACAATCATCAGAGTGTAAATAGTTATTAATAACAGAAGTCCCGTTTGACAGACAAGACAACATTATAGCTCTGTGAGTGATTGATTTATCTGCAGGAACTTTTATTGTAGCAATAATTTTTGAAACTTTATTTATTTTCATTTTTTATACTTTTGCTCAATATTTTTTCTAATGATTTTCTATTATTTATTTGTTTTACAAATGTTTTCTTTTGTTTACAAAATTCTTCTGTAAGTGTCTGTACATTTTTCTTATTGTTAAGAAAAATCGGAAGCCATATATCAATTGATGACTTAGCTACTCTTGTGATACTATCAAATGATCCTGCTACAACTTTGCTAATGTCCTTATTCTTTTTTTGTTTCGTCAAAAACATATTATAAAAACTGAAAGCAATAATATGAGGTAAATGACTTGTAAATGCGACAATTTCGTCATGTTCTTTGGCAGACATATAAAGAACTTTACACCCAATATCCTTCCACATATCTGAGATTGTTTTCACAGTTTTATTATTTTTACTTGTAATAATTACATAAGCATCATCATAAATATTAGATTTTGCAAATTTAATTCCATTTTGTTCATTACCGGCCATAGGATGGCAACCAACAAAATATGGATATTCTTTGTTTTGTTTAATAATCACATTTATTTCATTTTCTATATTTAATTTTATGCTTCCGATATCGGTAACAATTGTTTTTTTAGACAAGTATTTAGCTATTTGTTTATATGTGTTAACTACAATATCAACCGGCTGACAAATAATAACTATATCTGCACCAGCAACATCTTTAATATCGGAAGAAAAACCATCTATTGCTCCTTTTGTTTTAGCAAGTTGCAATGATTTTATATTTCTTCCAATACCAAATATATTGTATTTTCTTTGGGAATTTTTGTTCACTTTTCCAAGTGCCATTCCCAAAGAACCACCCATTAAACCAACACCTATTATAACAACTTTTTTCATTAAATTTCTCTGCCTAATGCCTTTGCCAAAACTTTAAGTTCAGACATAAGTTTTTTATATTGTTCCGGCAATAAACTTTGAGGACCATCAGATAAAGCTTCTTCTGGTCTTGGATGAACTTCTAAGGCTATTGCATCTGAGCCAACAGCTAAACATCCTTTTGCCATTGTTGCAACATGTTCTCTTATTCCTATACCATGAGATGGATCTGACAAAACCGGCAAATGTGTCAATTTTTTAACCACAGGAATTGCATTTAAGTCTAATGTAAATCTTGTAGCTGTCTCAAACGTTCTAATACCTCTTTCACATAACATAACATTATAATTACCTTGTGATAAGATGTATTCTGCTGAAAGCAACCATTCTTTTATTGTTGAAGACATTCCTCTTTTAAGAAGAACCGGTTTTCTTTGTTTTCCGCAAGCTTTTAACAAATCATAATTTTGGACATTTCTAGCACCTATTTGTAATATATCACAATATTGACTTAATAAAGGAACTTGCTCTACAGACATAACTTCACTTATTGTTGGCATTTCTAATTTCTCACCGACATATTGCATATATTTTAAACCTTTTTCTCCTAATCCCTGAAATGTATATGGTGAAGATCTCGGTTTAAATGCTCCGCCTCTGAGGATTGTTCCTCCTGCATCTTTCACTATCTTGCCAATTTCTAATAATACTGCCTTACTTTCAATAGCACATGGTCCGGCAATAACCGGAACTCTATTACCACCGATTTCTATACCATAAGGAAGTTTTATTACAGTATTTTCTTTTTTAAATTCTCTTGAAGCAAGCTTATATGGTTTTTCTATTTCACTTATGTGGTCTACTTCTTCCATAGATTCAAAAGATTCTTTATACTTTTCTGCAAATTCTCCAATCATACCAATAATAGTAATATCAACACCCTTTGATATGTGTGGAACATACCCTAATTTTTTAATTTTTTCAATAACTCTCATTTCTTCCTGTTTTGTTGATTTTCTTTTTAATGTAATAATCATTTTGTCCCCTGTCTATTTTTATTTATAAATTTTCAGAACAGCAAATTTTAAATATTCTGTTTCAGGCATAGATACAAGTATAGGATGATCCTTTGCTTGAGAAGATATTTCTAAAAAAATTGCTTTCTTTTTAGCTCTTGTACAAGCTTCTTGTATCATTTTTTTAAAATCGCTCACTGATAAATGATGTGAACACGAACTAGTTGAAAAAATTCCTCCGTCTTTAAGTAAGCTCATTGCCAGCTCATTAATTTTAACATAATGCTTATATCCGGGATGAAAATCTTTTTTACTTTTTATAAGTCCCGGAGGATCAAGATTTACAACTTCAAATTTTTCGCTTGCTGCTTCGGAAGAACAAATATACTCTAATGCATCTGCAACTATTCCATTAAACTTATTATACCCGTTTAACTTATAATTTTTTTCAGCTATTTCAAGAGCAGGCTTTGACGAATCTACAAAAACAACTTCACTTGCTTCACCTTTCAATGCATTAAGCCCAAATGAACCTGTATGTGTAAAACAATCAAGAACTTTTTTCCCTTTGCAGTATTTTTGTAATATTTTTCTGTTATCTCTTTGGTCAAAGAAAAATCCGGTCTTCTGTCCGGATTTTATATTTACATAATACTTTAAATCATTTTCCGTTATTATAATGTCATCAGGTATATCTCCTGAATATACTTCAGACTCGCCTTCAAGATTTTCAAGTTTTCGCAGATATGAATCATTTCTAATCATTATACCTTTTGGATTAAGCACATTTTTTACAGCATCCAAAATATCATGTTTATTTACATCTGCTCCGGCTGAAATAAATTGAGCTACACAATAATCTTCATATTTATCTAATATAAAACCGCTAATATCATCCGATTCACCATAAACAACTCTAAAAGAATTTTGATTAGGATATAATTCTTTCCTGAAAGATAATGCCTTTGATATTCTGTTTTCCCAAAATTTTATATCAACTATTTCATTTTTCTTAGATAATAATCTAAAGGCTATTAAAGAATGAGGATTATAAAAGCCAATACCAATAAAATTGTTCATACTATCATAACATTCTATAATTTCCCCTGTTTGTGGTTTATCACAAATTTCTTTTATTTCATTAGAAAAAACCCATTGATGTCCGGCTTTAATTCTTCTTTCTTCATTTTGCTTCAAAATAATTTTTTTCATCTTTATCCTATACTAGTTTTATCCTACCAATTACATTTTGTTAATCTTAAACCACTAAACTCTGAAAACTATATTTTTAAAGTAGCACACAAAAATCGAAGCAGCCCAAAAGTACATAATTTAAAAAAGATAACACTGTATTTCAAAAGTCCAAGTTTCCCTAATAAACCGGGAATTGTTTACATAAAGCAACAACTTCTTTTTTAACTTCATTAATAATATCATCATTTTGAATATTTTTCAAAACTTTTATAATCCAACCGGCAATTTTCTTCATTTCTTCTTCTTTCATTTTTCTTGTAGTTACAGCTGGTGTTCCTATTCTAATACCTGATGAAATCATAGGTTTTTCCGGATCATAAGGTATAGTATTTTTATTTACAGTAATTCCTGCTTTTTCTAGAGTAACTTGAGCATCTTTTCCATTAACACCCAAAGGTCTTAAATCAACTAAAAACATATGACAATCTGTTCCACCGGAAACTATTCTAAGTCCACCCTCAGACAAGATTTGTGCAAATACTTTTGCATTACTCTTAACTTGTTTTTGATAATCGACAAAAGAAGGTTCTAGTGCTTCTTTAAATGCTACTGCTTTTGCAGCTATAACATGCATTAAAGGGCCACCCTGTATTCCTGGGAAAACTGCTGAATTTACTGCTTTTGCATATTTTTCCTGGCACATAATCATACCGCCTCTTGGTCCTCTAAGAGTTTTATGTGTAGTGGTTGTAACTATATCTGCATATTTAATTGGTGAAGGATATACTCCTGCTGCAATAAGTCCTGCATAATGTGCAACATCTGCCATATGAAAAGCACCTACAGAATCTGCAATTTCTCTGATTTTTTTCCAATCCCAAATTCTTGAATATGCACTAGCACCTGTAACAATCAGTTTTGGTTTATGCTCTTTTGCTAATTTTTCCAGTTTATCATAATCTACAAGTTCTGTTTCTTTATCAACTGTATAAGGAATCACATTAAAATATTTGCCGGAAAAATTATATGGACTGCCATGAGATAAATGTCCGCCATGTGCTAGATCCATCCCCATAATGGTGTCGCCAGGCTTAATTAAAGCTACAAAAGAAGCCATATTTGCCTGTGCACCGGAATGTGGCTGAACATTTGCATGTTCACAACCAAATATTTGTTTTGCTCTTTCTATAGCTAAAACTTCTATTTTATCTACAAATTCACATCCGCCATAATATCGTTTGCCCGGATAACCTTCTGCATATTTATTTGTAAGAACTGAACCCTGTGCTTGGATAACAGCTTTTGAAGTATGGTTTTCTGAAGCAATCAGTTCAATAGTGTTTTCTTGTCTTGAATGTTCTTCTCCAATAATTTTTGCAATTTCAGCATCTGCTCTTTCTAAGTCTTGCATTTTCTAGCTCCTATTTTTTATTTATATGATTATATAATATTTCTGCTATTTCTTCATTTGCTTTCGGACCTGGATGTTCATCAAATTCAGCTTTGTATTCTCTTTCTATAAAATATTTTGGTAAAAAAACTAAATCAATATTTGTTTCTTTTAATTTTGTAATAAATTTTTCTGTAAATTCAGGCCAAACTATTATTGTAAGTTTTGAATTATATTTATCTTTTATAATTTTATCAATTTCTACTAAACTGTCAATTAAATAATATGCATAGAAATTACTGTATTTTTTCTCTATCAAATCAACAAACATTTTTCTAAATATATAACTATTCGCAAAGATAACTTTTATTTTACCGAACGGCTGTGGAACTCTTTTCCATTTACCGTTTTTATAGAGCCAGTTATCACTTGAAGATGCTCTTCCTGCAATTCTAAAATTTCTCCGTATATGATCGTTAATAACAGAATAAAAGAAATGGTCTATATGCTTATTATTATTGATATCATTTATAAAATTGCTATTTAAAATGCTTAAAGACCTATTAGTACTATGACTTCTTACTCCGCAATTTAATATATAATTCTCGAAATTATTTAATTTTGAAAAATAATAAGGCAATGTTTCTTTATCATTTACAAACTCACCGAAAGTAAATGAACATCCTAAAAAAATATATCTTTCTTTTCCATTTACATTGCTTTCAGTTTGTCTAAATCCATTTGAGAATATGGAATATTGTACTTCTCTAAGTTTTTTATTATCAGGGCTTTTAAGATCAATTTCAATATACTTATCATAACAAAAAAACATCTGACTATTTTTATGTAAAAACTTGGCACATCTTACTGTCCGTACTTTATTATCTATTTGAAACTCATTATTCTTAACAGATTCTATATCTATAGGCATTAATGAATAAGAAGAAACAAATTCTGCAACACTTAATGATATAAATATTGAAAAAAACATTAAAAATATAATTCTTAAATAAACTTTTTGTAAGAATATTGCAAATATCAGACAAATTAAACCCAGACTTAAAAATATATACATAAATTCATATGTATACAAATATTCACAAATGGTTTTAATTGTTTTTTCCATATATATCCAAAAATCAAATTAAATATATTTTAATAATTTATTACAATCTAAACAGCCTTTACGAATTACAACATATGGAAATTTTACCATATCTATAACTGTAGATTCAAAAGAAAATTTACAAATGCCATCATCTACAATAACATCTATTTCATTAAGAAAATATTCAGCAGCAAGATCTGCATTAATGGCACTCTTTTTTCCGGATACATTTGCAGATGTACTCATTAATGGGATATTATACTCTGACATAATATCTAATAAAACTTTGCAATTAGGAATTCTTACCCCTAAATTATCTCTTCCGCCTGTAAGAAGTTTCCCTAATTCCGTTGTAGGCAGTATCAATGTCAATTGACCCGGCCAAAAATCTTTAACTATCTTATTAATTTTTTTAGGGAAAACTACAGATTGTTCTAAAGTTCCAATTTTATCGGATAGCATTATTAATGGTTTTCTGTCATTTCTGTTTTTCAATTTATAAATCTGTTTTTGTCCCATTGGATTAAATACACTAGTCATAAGTCCATAAACAGTATCTGTCGGCAATATCACAATCCCATTTTCTTTTAGAATTTCAGTGATTTTTTTTATAATTATTTCTTTTTTATGCTTTTTTGTATTTAAAATTTTACTTTCCATTTTCTATTTCTTCCTTTATTAATAACACAAGTTCATCGGCAGTTTTTTTTATATCTTTAGATATATCAGTCCCAAATTCAAGAGTTCTTGGCTGAATCCCAACTATCAAAGTTCTGCAATCAAAATCTTTAAAAAGATAATCTAAAAAAACATTTATAGGCATCATATGTGTAGAAAAAGATGCCCCAACAACAGAACTCACATCAATAATATCAATTTCCCCAGGTTTTTTTCCGGTATCAGCAGCATCAATAATAAGCATATCTGTTGGTTTATATTTTTTTATTTCACCTGTAAAATTTTCAGGAGCTGTTGCTCCTTTTATGATAGAGAACTTTTTTTTATCGAAGTTTTGTTTTATTAATTCATCAGCAATATACATACCTACAGCATCGTCATTTCTTAACTCTGAGCCTATCGCCAAAATAAGTAATTTATCTGATTGTTTTAAAAATTTTCTAATTTGTTTTATTGTCATTTTCATCTTCTTTTATATTTTCTTTTGGTACTTTATTTTGATACTCTGCTAATTCTGCAATTATTGAACCAACCGGTATTTTGGTTTTCATTTTAACCGGTATTTTTTTGTCATCATCTGTAACCCATACTTGAAGTCTTCCTTTTGCCTGAAAAATACCTGCATTTTCTCTAAGGACTGGTTCTAAAATTAAACAATTAAAAGTACCTGCTTTTGTTTCTATGGTTTCTTTGCCTGTAACTTTTGTTTTAAGTGCCCAAAACTTATCTCCGGAATGTGCATCAAAAATATACTCTTTACCAACTTCTAAATCTAATGTTCTAAAGAAATATAATGCAGATATAACATCTTGCACCCATAATGCAGTATTTCCTTCTTTTATTGAACCATTATCATTTAATATGAATTTTTGATTAACATGATCAAAATCTACCTGTTCTTTCTTTTTCCATCCACCTTCTGATATATTTGCAGAATATCTTAAAGAGCATAAGCTTTCAACGTCTAGCCATGATTGGTTGATATCCCTGACTTCAAAAAAAGTATCAAAAAAAGGCGAAGATTTTGCCTGAGAATATAAGTGATATGCTATTCTGTCATTTATATTTTCAAAACCTCTAATCTCAAGTGTTCCCTGCCCAACTTTAATAAATTGCCAATAAACATTAAATACAAGACTTTCTTCTGTAGGTAAATTCCCTCTTAAAATTCTCCATTTAAAACTATCTGTTGAAGTTTTGACATTATCTACAACTACACCTTTTCTAGATGCCTCTTGGGCATAAATAGGTATAGAAAGTATTAATAACATCAAAATAATTTTAAACTTTTTTATGATCATTTATAATAACCTCTGTTGCTAGATATAGATTTTTTACAACAGCTAAAGGTTTTTGTTTTTCTTTTGCAATTTTATTAACTTGCTTCTTGCCATGACCTGTCAACACTAAAATACCTTTCCCGCCAAAATTATATCCCAATAAATAATCTCTTGTACTGTCTCCAACTGTATATGATTTTTTTAAATCTATATTTAAATCATCTGCAGCTTTTGTTGCCATCCCAATTTTTGGTTTTCTACAATCACAAATATCATTTGGACCATGCGGACAATAATAAATGCCATCAATTTTAATATTTTGTTCTTTCAACAAAGCAATTAATTTATTATGTATTTTCTTTAATTTGTTTTCAGAAAAAAAACCTCTTGATATTCCGGACTGGTTTGTTACAATTACAATTTTAAACCCTGCTTTTTGCAATTTTAAAATTGATTTTTTAACAAAACTATAAATTTTTAAATCTTTTTCATCACTTAAATAATGCTTATCATGATTTATAGTTCCATCTCTGTCCAAAAATACTGCAGGATATAAATTTTCTTTTTTATTTTTCATTATTTTTATCTTCTTTTTTACTATTTATTAATGTTCCGCCTAAAACCAACCCTGTTAACCAAAAATAATCCATTGCTACTCTTGGTCCCCTTAAAACAGTATCAAAATTATCTCCAATCAAAACAGATATCCAACAAAAAATTAAAGCAAGAGCGAACAAAGAATTATGTTGTTTGTATACATATATAAGCCTTTTAAAAATAAAGAATACTAAAAACCCGAATATAATTATTCCAACTATGCCAAAATCCGCAAGTATGTTTATATACATACTATGAAGATGTCTTGCACCATTTGAATAATCCTTAGAAATTTCAATAAACTCTTTTTGTATTACACCCTGTCTAGGACCAACTCCAAATATCGGGTGATTTTTAAATATTGCAAAAGAAATTCTATACCCATTAATTCTTGTTTGAAGACTTCCCTCTTGTGCTATACTTGTGTTTTGCATTCTTTCTTGTATAAAATGATTTTTTGAATATAATATACCAATAATTAACCCTGATAATAACATAAATAATAATATTATTTTTATTTGTTTTGTTTTATAAAAATAGAAAAAGAATATAGAACTATATGTGATAAAACCTGCTAGATAATATCCTCTTGAACCTGTTAAAAATAAAGCTACCACAAAAAAAACAGATAATACAAATAAAATTATTTTCCGTTTATTATTTAAATCTTGTTTAAATAATAAAAATACTAAAGTAATGCTAGACATCATAACACACATTGCACCAAGTGAAATATGCCATAAGAAAGCATTTATATGCCCGTATAAACCGCTTCCGGCAAGAGGAAGACCAAAAAATTCTTTATAGAATAAATTATAATATGCCAAAATTGAGAAAAATACTATTACTGTAAAAATAGAAATATTTATTATAATAATTTTATATTTCTTTGTTTCATCAACAATATAATATCCTAAAACAAATGGAGGGAACCAACTAGCTAAATAATTAAACATTTCATCAAAAGATGTCTGTTTGTCATAACTAAAAAAAGACAGAATAACACCATAAACTAAAAATATTATAATAAGTAAAAATATTTTCTCTCTTTTTAAATTATTCCAATTTTTATATATAAAAAAAACAGATAAACCTGAAAAAATATATCCAAGTACATGAGAAAAAGCTATTCCAATTGAAAATAAATAATTCAGCAATAATTCCATAATTTGTTCCTTTATTAAATTAAAATTTTATTAATATGTTGTTCCAATATATTCCTATCATTATCATTAAAATCAACAGATATATTTACAATATATACTTTCTTTCTTAATATACTATCAACAATACCGATTAATTTTACACTATCTTTTTTAGTTGTAACAATAACATCATCATCTTTTAGAATTGCAGTAATATTTTCAATATCTTTGTAATTATATTTATGATGATCTTTAAAAAGTATTTCTTGTT
>Ga0172377_10006167_pt1 | contig 12341 bp, 10 predicted proteins | sample Pumphouse3metaG_FD_119749 | JGI IMG/M metagenome (GOLD analysis project Ga0172377, IMG submission 119749) | Leachate microbial communities from a municipal landfill in Southern Ontario, Canada - Pumphouse #3 metaG | ecosystem: Engineered > Solid waste > Landfill > Unclassified | place: Canada... | reverse complement strand
TAATGCCGCGAGGCTGATTGAGATGTACCCGTACAGAATTCAGAAGGTGAAATGGTCGGTAACCCCCGGCTCCGGCAATTTCCAGGCAACCCTGAAAATCCTAACCTCAAGCGACGGGGCGGTGATCAATCAGATAATGGAGATTGTGTCGCAATTCAAAGCCTCGGTTCGAGCGTTCAACATCACAGAGAATCAGCGCGCCTCCACCTACGACATCACGATGAAGATTCTCGTGCCTTCGAACACGGAACTTGACAAGGTCATCTCTCAGGCGAAACTCCTCAAAGACGTGCTCAGAATCACCCGTCTTTAGACTTCTTTCCAGACTTTCAGATATTCCTGAAGCGCCCACATTTCGTCTCTGTACTTCGCAGCAGCAGTGAAGTCCAGTTCCGCGGCCGCTTTTTCCATCTCTCTTTTTGACTCTTCGACAGTCTTCTCGACCTGAGGCCTTGTCATTGACCTGATGACAGGATCCTGAAGCACTGCCGCAAGATCCGCCGTGATGAATCCGTCCACGTAGGCTGAAGTGCCCACCCTCTTGGAGTCGTGTCCAAGTCCGACACTCACTGTCCCGCTTCCGAGTTCGCTTGGATTAGGGATATATGTGGGATTGTCCACGGAATTGGCGGCGCTGACTCTTCCGCTCGGCCCGTTGAGAACCATAGGATTAACTCGCTTCTCAGGCTCCCTGTCTTCGCCGAGTTGACGCGCGAGAGAATTCTGCCTGACTTCCACCTGCGTAGGGGTGACGCCGTGCAGCTTGTTGTACTCCATCTGTTTGGTTCTTCTGCGGTTAGTTTCCCGGATGGTCTCGTCCATAGACCTTGTGATGCTGTCGGCGTACATTATCACCATCCCGTGTATGTTTCTCGCCGCTCTTCCGGAAGTCTGGGTCAACGCTCGCGCCGACCTCAGGAAACCTTCCTTGTCGGCATCCAGAATGGCAACAAGCGACACGGTTGGTATGTCCAGACCCTCACGAAGCAGATTCACGCCCACAAGCACGTCGAAAAGCCCGTTCTTGAAATCCTCAATGATCTCGACTCTTTCGCTCACGTCCACGTCAGAGTGGATGTAACGACATCTGACTTCCATTTTGTCAAGATAGTCGGTAAGTTCCTCGGCCATCCTCTTGGTCAGAGTTGTCACCAGAACCCTTTCGTCAGCCTCGGCCCTCTTCCTGATTTCTTCCAGCAGGTCATCAACCTGATTCTTGGTAGGCCTGACCTCAATTGGAGGATCAAGAAGACCTGTGGGTCTTACAAGCTGCTCTACCATAAGCCCTTCCGATTTCTCAAGCTCGTAATCAGAAGGAGTGGCGCTGACGAAAACAGTCTGTCCGGTCACGTTCTCGAATTCTTCGAAAGTAAGAGGCCTGTTGTCCGAAGCTGCCGGAAGTCTGAAGCCGTAATCCACGAGAACGGATTTTCTGGAATGGTCTCCACCGTACATCGCCCTGATCTGAGGCAGAGTAACGTGGCTCTCGTCAATGAATGTCAAGAAATCTTTAGGAAAATAGTCAAGCAGACAGAAAGGCCTCATCCCCGGCGTCCTGCCGTCAAAATATCTCGAATAATTCTCTATTCCGGGGCAATAGCCCATTTCCTTGATCATCTCCAGATCGTACTCGACCCTCTGCTTCAATCTCTTGGCCTCCAGCGGCTTGCCTATATCCTCGAAATAGTCCAGCTGCTTTTTGAGATCGTCCTGAATCTGGCTCACTGCCTTGATGCTTCTCTCTTTGGAAGTCACGAAATTGTTGGCAGGATAGATGTCAATTTCGTCAATTCCCTCCAACCTCGCTCCGGTCGGCGGGTCAATCAAAGTCAGATCTTCCACCTCATCCCCGAAGAACTCAATCCTGACGGCATAATCCGCACCTCCGAGGTAGACATCCACCGTGTCGCCCTTGACTCTGAAAGTGCCTCTCTTGAAATCGGTCTCCGTTCTGGAGTACAAGGCGTCCACAAGCTGGTAGAGCAGTCTTGTAAGACTCCTCTGTTCTCCCTTCGCGACGTGAACTGTCTGAGAATGGAAGTCTTCCGGATTGCCGATGCCGTAAAGACAAGACACGCTTGACACCACAATCACGTCACGTCTTCCGGAAAGAAGAGCCGATGCGCAGGCAAGCCGTAGTTTGTCGATCTGGTCGTTGATGCTCAGGTCCTTCTCTATGTAAGTGTCTGTGGTCGGGATGTAAGCCTCAGGCTGGTAGTAGTCGTAATAGGACACGAAATATTCCACTGCGTTGCTCGGGAAAAACGACTTGAATTCCCCGTACAGTTGAGCAGCGAGTGTCTTGTTGTGGCTGAGCACCAGAGCCGGCCTTTGAAGATTTTGGATGACATTGGCCATAGTGAAAGTCTTGCCCGAACCCGTCACGCCGAGCAGAGTGACATCTTTCACTCCTGACTTCAAGGCATCGCACAAACCGTCGATGGCCTGAGGCTGATCGCCGGATGGCTTGTAATCTGATTCTATTCTGAACTTCATATTTGCATCATTCTATGCAAATGTATCTTTTTCCGACGTATATGGCAACATTCATTTAATTTTTTGTAATTTCGCCGTGAAAACAGACAGAATTTATGAGATTACCGGCTGAATGGGAACGGCAAAGCGGAGTCCAGTTGACCTGGCCGCATTGCGACACTGATTGGTACCAATTGGACAAAGTCCTCGCTTGTTACGTGCGGATTGCTTCCGCCGTGCAGGGATATGAGCAACTGGTCATAGTGACAAGAGACATTGAAGAGACAAAAAGGGATATACGGAAATATTCCCTTTCGGAGAATGCGCCCGTCAGCGTTGATGATGTCGCTTTTTATGAAAGCCCGCTCAACGACACCTGGGCAAGAGACCACGGCGGGATCTCCGTCTATGGTGACGGTTCTGAAAAGCAGGTCCTCGATTTTGTGTTCAACGGCTGGGGTTTGAAGTTCGGAGCTAATCTGGACAATCAGATCACAAGGAACATTTTCCGCGAAGGTGCTTTCAGCAGCGACGTTAGGCTTGTTGACAAAAGGCCTTTCGTGCTTGAGGGAGGCAGTATTGATTCTGACGGCCTGGGCACATTGCTCACTACAACCGATTGTCTTTGCTCTCTGAACAGAAACGAGTATCTTTCCAAAGCTGAGATAGAGTACAGGCTGAAACAGGATTTCGGACTCCGAAGAGTCCTTTGGCTTGATCACGGTGCCATAATAGGGGATGACACTGACTCCCACGTGGACACTCTTGCCAGATTCTGCTCCCCGGACACCATCGCCTACACTTGTAGCGAGGATTCCGAGGATTTGAAGTCAATGGAAGAGCAGCTGAGCACTTTCAGAACTCTGAAAGGGGAGCCATACAATCTTCTTCCTCTGCCGCTTCCGGATCCGCTGTACCTCGGCGATTACCGTCTTCCGGCGACTTATGCCAATTTTTTGATTGTCAACGGAGCTGTCCTTGTACCTGGCACGGGTGGCCCTAAAGACGAGATTGCCCGGACTCAACTGCAGAAGGCTTTTCCTGACAGAATAATTGAGCTTTTGGACTGCAAGGCACTTCTGTCGGGTCACGGTTCGCTTCATTGCGTGACAATGCAGTACCCTGAAGGCTGGTTGAATAATGCTAAATAATTGAATATGAGAACATTGAAAGTAGGAATGGTTCAGCAGGCCTGTGGGGCTGACATAGCTGCCAACATAACGGAGTTGAAGAAGAACATCAGGTCCTGTGCCGAGAAAGGCGCCGAACTCGTCGTTTTGCAGGAATTGCACAATTCAGTGTATTTCTGTCAGTGCGAGGATGTGTCTTTGTGTGATTTGGCAGAGCCGATTCCAGGGCCTTCGACTGAGTCTTTCGGAGCATTGGCTAAAGAACTCGATGTCGTGATAGTGCTCTCATTGTTCGAGAGACGCGCTCCGGGGCTATATCATAACACCGCTGTGGTGCTTGAGAAGGATGGAACCATCGCCGGGAAATATCGAAAGATGCACATTCCGGATGATCCCTGCTTCTATGAGAAATTCTATTTCACGCCGGGGGATCTTGGCTTTAAGCCGATTCGCACTTCCGTGGGAAATCTCGGAGTCCTTGTGTGCTGGGATCAGTGGTATCCGGAGGCGGCAAGGATTATGGCACTGGGCGGGGCGGACATTCTGATCTATCCGACAGCCATCGGTGGAGTGGGGACAGATTCGAAGGAGGAGCAGGAAGTCCAGAGAGGTGCATGGCAACTGGTTCAGAGAGGGCACAGCGTTGCCAACGGTCTGCCAGTAGTCACTGTCAATCGTACCGGTCACGAGGATGACCCTTCAGGAAACACGATCGGGCTTGATTTCTGGGGACATTCATTCGCAGCTGGGCCTCAAGGTGAGCTTCTGACTGAGTTCGCTCAGGACGAGGTGGGAGTGAGGGTCGTGGAAATTGATCTGGATCGTACCGAGTGCGTTCGCAGAGGTTGGCCTTTCTTCAGAGACCGCAGGATAGATGCCTACGATGATGTCCTCAATCGTTTCGGCAAATAGCGTTTACTTGAATTTGGCGAGCTGCTTCAAAGAGTCGTCGGCTATGATTTTGTCGATGATTGAGCACACAAGTTTGAAAGTGCGGCTTTCCTTGGTGTAGATGGCTGGAGTGATGAAATTAGCCCTTCCCTGTCTCTGGAGTTTGCGAGCGTTGCGAAGTTTGATCTCATTTGTAGGATCATACACCGCAATTGCGCTGCCCCCGAACATATTGACGATTTTCATACAAGGCACGTCCGTGTCCCCGTCACCGAAATAAATCATATTCGTGAACGGAATCCGCTTTCTGTCCTCAGCCACCTGCTCATTCACCCTGACTGTGTCTCTGGCGCTGAAAATCCCTTTGTTGATCTTGAACAGAAACTGTGTCTTCGCAGTGTAGTCCACGGCGATACCCGGCCATTCAGCCTCGCCCTTCCCGTCGTAAAGGAAAGTGCAGGCGAATATATGCTTGAATTCCCCGGCGATAGGGGACCCCTCTATGATTTCTTTCAGTCCTGACGAGTTGATGTAATGCTCAATTATCACCCCGTGCCTCGCACCGTAATCGTTCACGAGTTTGAACCACGCTTTCACGCCATCGAAAAGATGAATGTGCTGTCCGAACCTCTTGAAGTCACTTCTACGCAACTTTATGTCCGCCTTTCTCGCTTCGTCAAACATAAGTTTCATATAACTGAGAATGTTGCTGGCATCCTGACCTTTGGCTATCCCGTCGCTCATGCTCCAGAACTCCTGAGGAGTCTTTCCTATGGCCTGGATGAATCCGAATTCCTGCATATTACCCGGTGAGAGAGTGCCGTCGAAGTCATAGACAAGACCTACAATTGGTTTTTTTTTCATAAAAAATGTTCTAATTGGTTGCAAATATAGTATTTAAAGGAGGAATTAGGATAGCGGTTATTGCAAAAAAACGTAAATATTTCTAATTTAGTGGTCAATATATTAAAACATATTTAATGGAACACTACTTTTCAAGATTACAATCTGCGATTAGAAATTACTGGGACAAGCCTGCTCTTACTAATTTCGAAGGTGAATCATTCACTTACAGTCAAATGGCTGCGATAATTGAAAAATTTCATATTCTGTTCAGAAACGGCGGCATAAAGAAAGGCGATCACATCGCAATATGCTCAAGGAACTCCGCCCGCTGGGGAATATGTTTTCTTGCGGCCAACACTTACGAGGCTGTGGTAGTGCCTATCCTTTCCGATTTCAACCCTGAGAACATCAATGCCCTTGTGGACCATTCGGAGAGTGTCGTTCTCTTTACTGACGAAGATATATTCGCCAAACTTGACGTGGAGAAAATGCCTCGAGTTCGCGCTGCGGTAAACGTGTTGAATTTTACGTTGCTTTTCTGCAAGGACGATGTGATTCGGACCTCTTTCAACGAAATCAAAGCCTCATTCGACGCAGCTTATCCTATGGGCTTTTCCCGAGAAAATGTTGTCTATCCCATAGACAATTTGGAAGACCTATCCATAATCAATTACACATCAGGTACTTCCAGCGCGCCTAAAGGCGTAATGCTTCCGTATCGCTGCCTTAGCGCCACGATTGCTTACGGTCAGAAAAGAATCCCTTCAAGCGCAGACTACACTATGGTTTCTATGCTGCCTATGGCGCATATGTACGGGCTCGCTTTCGAGTTCCTTTACCCTCTTTGTAACGGAACCACCATCACTTTCCTCGGCAAGGCTCCGACACCAAGTACGCTCCTGAAAGCTATGAAGCAGGAAAAGCCGTATCTGCTGATTACCGTGCCTCTCGTTATGGAGAAGATCTTCAAGAGCGCTATCAAGCCGAAGCTCAAGAAACCGATAATGAAAGTGCTATGCAACATTCCCGGGCTTAACAAGATAATCTTCAAGAAGATTAGAGAAGGACTTGAAAGCGCGTTCGGAGGCAACATTCAGATGTTCATTATGGGCGGGGCGGCCGTCAATCCGGAAGTGGAGAAATGGTTCAGAAAGATACGTCTGCCTTACACCGTGGGCTACGGTATGACCGAGGCGGCCCCTCTTCTTGCCTACGAGGACTGGGACAAATATGCGGCAGGATCTTGCGGCAAGGCCATCGACTGTGCCGAAGTTAGGATTGACTCGGAGGATCCGCGCCATATTGTCGGCGAGATCCAGGCTAAAGGCACCAACATCTGCACAGGCTATTTCAAGAACAAAGAGGCATCAGCCAATCTTTTCACGGAGGACGGCTTTTTGAGGACGGGAGATCTCGGTCTTGTTGACGCTCACGGCAACATCTTCATCAAGGGAAGAAGCAAGAATATGATTCTTTCGGCGAACGGACAGAATGTCTATCCGGAAGAAATCGAGGCCGTGGTTAACAACGAGCCTTACGTCGTGGAGTCAGTGGTCGTTGCCAGGGCTACAAAAATTGTCGCCATCGTCTTCCTTGATCAGGATGCGATCAACAAAGATCATCTCGATGCGGAGGCCATCTCGGAGATTCCGGAGATCGTCAAGATGGAATCCAACAAGCACCTCAACAACTACAGTCAGATTTCCGTTGTGGAGGTTAGGGAACAGCCTTTCGAAAAGACCCCTAAGATGAGTATAAAGCGTTATTTGTACAAGTAGACGCAACATTTCAGCCTTTCATAGCATCTAATGATTGAAAACAATTACAAGACGCTATGAGCTTTAATTCTATCAGAAAATCAGCAGCGGTTGTCCTTGTCGGGACGATCGCTGTTTTCTGTGCCGGCAGGCTGTCCGCACAGAATTTCGAAGTGAGACTCTCGTATTCGGGGTATCCTTCAGTCGCAGCTTATCACTATTCGGACGACTGCTTTTTCGGCTGCTGGCACGATGACGATTATTTTATCTCCGACGGCACGCTCGGAAACATCTACAAAGATTACAGAACAAATGTCTATTGTACCGGCAACTTGTCAGTTGAGTTCGCGGTCATTCTCAAGAAGTGGCTGACGCTTTCCGCCGTCCTCAGTTACAACCTTTTCTGGGCGGACGAGTACGAAGGAGTTTCGAACACTTTTAAAGGCCACTCTTATTCCAACATTTTTTACGCTTTGCCTGAAGTTCAGTTTACCTACGTCCACAAACCCGCTTTTAAATTGTATTCCGGAGTTGGGCTTGGAGTTGGGTTTTACGACAATTTCGAGCATTTGGACAGCCCTGTCAATATGGAGGCTCAGATGATTCCGATCGGAGCGATGGTCGGAAGAAAACTGTTCGGATTTGCTGAGATTGGTTATGGCACGGTCTATTGCGGTGCCAAGGTGGGAATAGGTTACAGATTCTAAATAATTGAGTTATTATGAAAATTAAATATATACTTTTTGCTTTTGCGGCTCTGTCGCTCTGTTCTTGCGAAGTGGACTATCCTGACGCTCCGCATCACAACGCATATTCTCTGGCTTATTATGCGAGCGGTGTCTGGGTGTCCAACGTAAGCGGATCATTGATTTCTTTGGAAGGCAGCCTTTTGCTCAGCGAGTATTATTCTCTTGCCGAGGCTGCGAGAAAGCAATCACCGATGTCTGATTTTATAAAAGAAACCGAAGGGGAGGCGATTCTGGATGGTTTTGGCACTTTCCGCAAGAATGAGAAGGGGTTGTGGGATCCGGCAGGGCGAGAGGTCTCACAAGTGAGCGACAGTGTCTGGACGATTCTCTACACTTCTAACTCTGAGGTGAGTGAGAAAATGACTTGCAAAATGTTGAAAGGGAAGTACTCGCAATTCTCGCTCCACAATTGGGACATTACTTTAACAGGGTCAAGAACTGAGAACGCAGAATTGAGTTCAAAGTATGCGAACGACGGTTCTTTGATCGGGGGTTGGCCCGAGCTGTCTTACTACAAGTACCTTGCGTCTGGATATCCGCTGGATTATGCCAGCTTCGAAGGGAAAATTCATTTCGATATCTTGAAAGGCAAGGAGGTCATAAGTTATTGCGATGCTTACTATATTAAAAATGAAAGTGGGAACAACTATTATTCTTTGTACAAGACCACTTACGGAGACGCAAAATTGAACATTTAGTCCGCGGAAGTGACAAATTGTCATATTTTTCTTTTGGAATGTTATTTGACAGTTTCATAGCCGGCTTGTCGCCGGCTTTTTTGTTGTCCGTAGGCAGGTGAAGTTGGATTATTTTAAAATATATATTATGGCTAAGGCAGTTAATGGAAAGATTGGTGTTACCACCGAGAACATATTCCCGGTCATCAAGCAATTTTTGTACTCTGATCACGAGATTTTCCTGAGGGAACTCGTGGCAAACGCGGTGGACGCTACTGAGAAGCTCAAGGCTCTTGCTTCTTCCGGCGATTTCAAGGAAGATTTGGGCGACCTCAGAGTGACGGTTGATCTTGACGAGAAGGAGAAGACTCTTAAGATAATGGACAGTGGTATTGGTATGACCTCGGAAGAGGTGGACAAGTACATCAATCAGATTGCGTTTTCCAGCGCAGGAGAATTCCTTGCAAAGTACAAGGACCAGATTGGCAGCATCATAGGTCATTTCGGACTGGGCTTCTATTCTGCGTTTATGGTCTCAAAGAAGGTTACCATAGACTCTTTGTCTTGGAAAGAAGGATCACAGGCTGTGAAATGGTCTTGTGACGGCAGCCCTGAGTATCAGATGGATGATTCTGACAAAACTGACAGAGGAACGGTCATCACTCTGTATCTTGATTCAGATGCTGACGAGTTTGCGGCAAAGGGCAGAATTCAGGGTCTTCTGAACAAGTATTGCAAGTTTATGCCCGTACCTATCGTCTTTGGTAAGGAGCAGGAGTGGAAGGATGGCAAGTATGTGGACACTGACAAGGACAACATCATCAACAAAGTCGCTCCTTTGTGGATCCGCAAGCCCGCCGATCTTAAGGAAGAGGATTATATGGACTTCTACAAGACTCTTTATCCCAACAACGAAGAGCCTCTGTTCTACATCCATCTTAACGTGGATTATCCGTTCCATCTCACTGGAATTCTATATTTTCCTAAAATCAAGGACAGGATGGCGATTGAGAAGAACAAGATTCAGCTCTATTGCGACAAGATGTTCGTCACCGATCACGTTGACAACATTGTGCCTGACTTTCTGACGCTTCTTCACGGAGTCATCGACTCTCCTGACATTCCGCTGAATGTATCCAGAAGCTATCTTCAGAGCGATTCCAACGTCAAGAAGATTTCTCAGTACATCACCAAGAAGGTTGCGGACAGACTTGACGAGATATTCAAGGACCGGAGGCCTGAGCTTGAGAAGAAGTGGGACAATCTTAAGTTGTTCATCGAGTACGGTATGCTTTCGGACGAAAAGTTCTGCGAGAGGGCGCTCAATTTCGCACTTCTCAAGAATACGGACGCTAAGTATTTCAGTTTCGAGGAGTACAAAAAGGCTATCGAGGGCACTCAGACTGACAAGGACAAGAAGCTTGTCTATCTTTACGCCACGGATCCTGAGTCTCAGTACACTTTCATCGAGGAGGCCAAGAACAAAGGCTATGACGTGCTTCTACTTGATTGCGAGCTGGATTCTCATTTCGTCAATATGCTTGAGCAGAAGATTAAGGACAGCCGTTTCGCCCGTGTGGATTCGGACAGCATAGACAATCTGATTCCAAAAGAGGAGAAGATCAAACCTCAGTTGTCCGATGAGGACAGTGCTGATTTGTCTGAGATTTTCAAGGCTGTGCTTCCGAAAGAGAACGAGTACTATGTTATGGCAGACAATCTCGGTGAGAATGCCTCTCCTATTCTCATCACTCAGAGCGAGTTTATGAGACGTTACCGCGAGATGAGCTCTATGGGCGGAGGAATGAATTTCTACGGCGAAATGCCGGCCTCCTATAACATTACCGTCAATATGCAGAATCCTCTGGTTGCGAAAATTATGGATTCAAAGAAGACTGATGTTCAGCCTGCGATCAAAGTTGCTGATGCCGAGGCCGCTCCTTCAGATGCGACTGAAGAGCAGAAAAAACTCGCCGAAGAGGCAAAGACCAAGGCGGATGCTGCCAAGAAGTCAGCTGAGGATGCTCACAAGGATGATCTGGACAAGTTTGCGGATGCGAATGAGATTCTTCATCAGATTACGGATCTCGCCTTGCTTGCCAATGGAATGTTGAAAGGAAAGGCCTTGAGCGACTTTATAGCCAGAAGCGAGAAAGTCGTCAGCGAAGCGTACGGAAAATAGCGGAGTTATTTGATCAGGTTGAGGAATTCGTTTCTCGTCCTGGCCGAAGAAAGGAATGCTCCTGAGAATGCAGAGGTGGTCGTTATGGCATTTGCCTTTTCGACGCCTCTGATTTTCATACATGTGTGGTAAGCCTCTATCACGACGGCTACGCCGAGAGGGTGGAGTGAGTCTTGTATGCAGTCACGGATCTGGACTGTGAGTCTTTCCTGAACCTGAAGTCTTCTTGCGAAAGTTTCGGCCACGCGGGCGATTTTGCTCAAGCCTGTGATTTTGCCGTTAGGAATGTAGGCTATGTGGGCTTTGCCGATGAAAGGCAGAAGATGGTGCTCGCACATCGAGTAAAGTTCAATGTCTTTGATAAGGACCATCTGCTGGTATTCCTCGTCGAATATTGCCGATTTAATTATTTCGGTGCCGTTTTGTGTGTAGCCTTGAGTCAGGTACTGAAGTGACTTTGCCACTCTTTCCGGGGTCTTCAGCAGCCCGTCTCTTTCAGGATCTTCTCCAAGAAGTCTTAGGATTTCTTTGACGTGTGACGCTATCTCTTCCGTGACCTGAGGGTCGTATTTCTCTTCTTTGGTGTAAGCCATTATGATTAATTGATAATTATTTGTTTTATTTCTGCAAAATTAGGCAAAAAAAATTCATTGTATTGAATTTTTGTATATATTTGCCGCCCAAAGCGACTAAAATCAATTTTTTATCGCTGGTTTTTAATGATTATTAATGTTTTAAAACGATAACAGACTATGTTTTGGACACTAGAATTGGCTGGCAGTTTGGACGATGCTCCATGGCCGGCGACTAAAGACGAACTTATTGATTACGCCAACCGTTCCGGTGCGCCGGAAGAGGTTATTGAGAATCTGCAGGAGCTTGAGGATGACGGCGAGACTTACGAGAGCATCGAGGACATCTGGCCCGATTATCCCACGAAGGACGATTTCTTCTTTAACGAAGACGAGTACTAAGTTCTTGGGAAGTTCCCGCCCGTGGAGCAGGACTTCGTTTTATTGGCTCCGGACACAGTTGAGGATTGGGAAGACGGCGCCGGACTTCATTTGAGGATTGGGAAGACGGGCTCTTGACTTCGTTTGAGGATTGAGAAGACGGGCTCTTGACTTCGTTTGAGGATTGAGAAGACGGGCTCTTGACTTCGTTTGAGGATTGGGAAGACGGCGCCGGACACAGTTTGAAAGGTCGGTCGCACAAAGCCGAATGCACTCTGGGCGACTTCAGAAGTGACGTCGGGCGCACAACATTGAACACCGCAGCATTCGATTGCTGCAAAGCGAGTTAGGTCATATCGTACCTGACTCGTTTTTTTTGTTTATCCTCCTCGTCCCTTCCTGCTCCACGGCCATTTTTAATTCACCTTTCCTTCTTTTTACAATAAATTGTCCGAAAACTGAATTCGGTGAGTGAAAGGCCGGGTTTTTCTCACGGAATGTCCGAAAACTGGATTTGGTGAGTGAAAGGCCGGGTTTTTCTCACGGAATGTCCGAAAACTGGAATCGGTGAGTGAAAGGCCTGGTTTTGTACTTTCCTGATTTTGGTTGACTCGGGTTTATAGATTATTACTGGTAAAAGTTGACTTATCGTCGTTATCCCTGAGATGGGTTGACCATCCG
>Ga0172377_10006166_pt1 | contig 12341 bp, 16 predicted proteins | sample Pumphouse3metaG_FD_119749 | JGI IMG/M metagenome (GOLD analysis project Ga0172377, IMG submission 119749) | Leachate microbial communities from a municipal landfill in Southern Ontario, Canada - Pumphouse #3 metaG | ecosystem: Engineered > Solid waste > Landfill > Unclassified | place: Canada... | reverse complement strand
TATTGCTATTACCCGAAATCATGATCACGGGAACCTGAGGCATCGAGGTCTTGATTTGTTTAATGGCATCTATACCGTTGCCGTCTGGCAGTTTAACATCCAGAAGTACAGCATCTGGCTCTATTTCTTCCAGGCTGCCAATTCCCTCTTTTATGGTGCCAAATCCAAAAGCCTCATAACCTTCGTCCGCCAAAATTCCGCTCAGACTCAGACGTATGTTCTTTTCGTCATCTATAATAAGTATTTTCACGTTGTTTTGCTCTCAATGATAAGCGTAAATTCACTGCCCTCACCAATCTTGCTCTTAACTCTAATAATAGCACCATTGGCATCGCACAGCTTTTTGACCAATGCCAAACCTAATCCCGTACCCTTGCTCTTTTGAGAAAAGTAAGGTTCAAAGATGCGGCTGAGATTCTTGCTTTCTATGCCATCTCCCATATCTTGGATAGATAGCACAACATAAGAACGCTCTCCATATAGGCGAATGGTGATTGGTTTAGCTTCTGAAGAGGCGTCGATGGCGTTTTGCAGAATATTGGTCAAGATCTGATAAAAATGAGTTCTATCGAAGTTTATGGTAAACGTATCTTGTAAGTCTAAGCAAATCTCATAATCCTGGCTGTAAGATTTTACAATCTCGCGGATTATCTGAGCGGGATTGAAGAGCTCCCGCGTTGGCTGACTTACTTTGGCATAATTACTAAAATCCTGCGCTAAAAGTCTTAGGTTTTCGATTTCCTGCGAGATGATCGAGATAGATTCCGGTAAGATATCACTCACTTTTTGGGGATCATATTCCAAGCGCTCTTCAAGACGCTGAATAACGAGTTGGATAGGAGTAAGCGGATTCTTAATCTCGTGGGCGAGAATGCGGGAAAGATCCTTCCAGATGAGTTCTTTTTCTGCAACTAACAAGCGATTTTGCGTTTGCTCCAGTTCGTGCGACATCACGTTGAAACTGTTCTTTAATTCACGCATTTCTGCAATGCCCGTTTCCGGTAAATGTACGCTATAGTTACCCTGCCGAATTTGGTCTGTTGCTTGCTTCAATTCTTTTAACGGCTTGCTAATAAGAATAATAACCACTATGAAGATGGCACTGGATGCAATCATTACTAAAAGCAAAACAACCGACGTAACTACACGGGAATCTCCTAAAGAAATACTTAGCACCGCTTGAGCGCTGTCGTATTCACGCATAACGGTTTGGGCTTTGAGGGAATCTTCCGCACTAAGAAACTTAATGCTTCGTAGTTCATCACTGAGTTCCATGCGCTCAATCGCACCGTGAATATCTTCCTGCTTGGCTTGAAATGCCATGTTTAATACCATCAAACCACCTATCGAAACAAACAAAAACAGGAAAATAATAGTGGAGCGTAAGCCAAATTTATGCATCCGTTTTCCCCCTCTACTGCAATTGGCGCAAATTTGCAACTGCTTTTGTGCTGGGCTTTTTGTATTTCCAAAGAACCATCAAATCTACCTGCTTATTCAATTGCTCAAATCTTACTTTGGGCAATTCCGCTTCGATATGGATATTGAGATGCTCCCAATGAGCTTGATGAGGAAAAGCAAAATTGAACTTGGACACTTCCCGAATAAGATCCTCAATCGAATCACTGCGGAATAATTCATTAGTTTTACCTCTATCCAATTCATAAATGCCCGTTACAGTATCAAAACTTACGGTATGGCTAAAACGCTGCTTACTAAGGGTTTTGCCGTCCTGACGAATATGAATGCGAAAATAGATGGGAATTTTTGTGCCAGAGCTGAAAATGCTGGGAAAATCGTTTTCAAAGGCGGATTGCAAACTGCCGGAGACATAAATGAAACTCTCGCTTCTGCGAACAGATATCGCCCCAAAATGGGGATCATTCCCCTTAAATGAAGAGAACAATAGTAAAGAAAGAGATACTATCCCCGAAAATACTTTGGTTCCCAAGGCTTCTAGCATACGCAATACTTTCTAGGAAATAGGAATAATGCGTTCCACAACTGGTGCCAGAGTAAATGCTATGCGCAAAATACCATTTATGTAACTTACTTGGGGATTCTCTTTGTCCAATTCCTCTTCCGGGAAATAGATCTTGCGCTCAAAATGCCCGGTTTCAATTTCCATGTTATAATAACTAAGTGGACAGTGCTTGGAGGGAAAACTGCGCTGACCGCTGATTCGTAAATACTCCGGACTTAGCGAAATGGCGATCTCATCTTTCTCCACTCCTGCCAATTCGGCAACTACTACCCAATGGGTATCTGTAAGAAATACGTCACATTTGGGATGCCAGGCTTCATCGATGGCATCTTCTATGGCTAAAGGATCGTTGCTAAGAGCGTTTACTTCGCCTAAAAGCTTGAGCATTTCACGATGTATGCCCACGAGATTGGAAAATATCCTCTCGCGCATCTATTTCCTCCTCAAGGTCTTGTTACATTTACCATTCGTTGCGTTCGCGGAAGAAGAAACTATATTCGGTATCGGGTTCCAAATCCACCGTAAAAGTAACTTTATTGGTGGTGGCATCCAAACCGTATCTCCTTTCGGAATGAACTATACGAGCATTTCCAGAAAGCTGATGCACTACGTTTATGCTGCTGGGCTTCTGGGAGTTATTCTTGAGATTGATGTGAATTTCACGCTCGGATACGCGCTGCGAAACTGTTCGCTGATTGCGTACGGACGAGTTTGCCACCAAATCGAAAGCCTTGCCCGTGTTGATGCTAATCTCCTCATTACGACCGGTGTGGTCGATGCTGTCTTCGCCGATAAATTCCATGTTCCCATCGCTATCGGCTTGATAAATCTTGAACACACCCTTGGGTAAGGGTTTACCCAAACCGGATTCTTGGTTGTTGATAAACTTTATTACACTGTTTACACCAGTTGTGAAAGTAGTGAATTCATATACTTTGCGCGCTGTAACGTTTTGGGGAGCATAAAGCTCCAATTGCTTGGTCTGATTGTTCGCAAAGCTTACTTTCTGATCCAGTGTGTACATGTGAAAATCGTGAAAAGCTTTTTCTTCAAAGCTAGGTGCAGAGCCTGCGCTCATCGCAGCATCTTCGTATGCTACCATTCTGTTTACATCCGCAAACTTTTGCCGCACTTGGTTCACATCACCCGCAATAAGCTTTAGAGTTACATCCTCAAAAGCTTTTCCGGATCGGTTGTTGATGGTTACCCAACTGTTGAGGTTCAGTTTTTCTTCATCCCAAACTGCATTATAGGTCACGTTCCACGAAAAACCGCCGCTCAAATAGCTCAAGCCTACCGGATATTTACCCTTTTGGGGGGCTATCAAGCTCCATGCCAGAGTAGGCTTGGTATAGAAATTGGCGGGCAATGACGCAAGCTGGATCCACTGTACTTCACTATCTGAGATCACTAGCAAGCGCTGAGTACCTTCTTCTATAATGCCGATATTTGCTCCATCAAAGAACTTAAGTGTGCCTCGAAGTTTGGATTGGTCTTTGGTAACTGCCAGTACTTCCTCATCAAGGTATTTCCCCATTATCTGGTGTTTTCCGGCAAGGTCAAATTCGTAATTCTGCTCCGCCACGCGCAAGTCTTTTGCCTTTACAATTACCGATACCGGCATGATGCGAGAAGTGATGTCGTCGAAATTGTATCTTTGTTTTCCTTTTTCCAGATCCAATGTAAAAGAAGAGCGAATAAGTGAGAGATCGTCATTATATATGGTTATCCAATCTTCTGCCACAAGCGGCAGAGCACAGATCAGGAGAGATGCTAGCGCAATAAAACACTTTTTAGACATGGTATGCTCCTTTTAAAATGTATTCTTTATCATAAATTTATACACTGATAACATACAATAAAACTGCCTGGGCTTGTCAAGAAAGAATTTGTATTCCTCAGTGTATATACATCTTTCACGCATGATTTTGCTAAATAACATTGTTTATCGATTTCGCTTGTTACTCAGAAAGCGGCTTGAACATTTAGAATGATTCCTAGCCCATTTTGCGCTTGACAGATTATCCGCACACGCATTCTAATGCGAATAAAATGATTTTTCGCTATAAGGTATTAGTTTAAATGAAGGAAATCAACTCAAAACTGATTGTTGCCAAGGTGCTGCGCATCCTACAAAGAAGTAGAATGATGAATTTCCGCGCCCACATCCCCATTTTTATCGAGAAGAAAAACTTCATCGTAAAAACTGCCGATTCCCGTGAAGAACTATATGCTGCTCTCAAGTTGCGTCATGACGTATTTCTAATGGAACTACTCAAGAAACAGAAGAAGAGCGGTGTAGACAAAGACCGTTTTGACAAACTCTGCGATCACCTCATCATTATTGATAAGCGCAGTAACTCTTTGATTGGAACCTACAGATTGCAATCCTCGTTGCACACCAAAAAGTGGTACACCGCAACCGAGTTCCACATGAAACACATAAAGCGTTTACCCGGCATCAAACTAGAGTTGGGGCGCGCCTGTGTTCATCCGGATCATCGTAATGGAGTAACCATCGCCTTACTTTGGGAAGGAATCAGGGCTTATGTAGAAGCAAGCGGGACAAGCTATCTTTTTGGCTGTTCCAGTATCAAAACCACCAATCACGTTGAGATATTGCAAATCTACCAGTATCTTCTCAATAATGGACATCTTAGCCACGAGCACCGCGTTCGCCCCAGGGGGAAATTCCGCATCAACGGCATGAATAAGCACTTTAGAGCATGTGGTGTGGGCTGCTTCGACAATTTAGATCCGAGCATGAAAGATAAAATACCCTCTCTTTTGGCTTCTTATCTTAAGGTTGGCGCCAAAGTTTGTGGTTCTCCGGCTCTGGATAAAAGCTTTAAATGCATAGACTTCCTTACTTTGTTGGATGTTAGCTGTTTGAAAAGCCAGTACATCCGCAAACCCCGCGATAGCTAGAACCGTGAAAATTATCCATCTTTTTTGGCATCTCTATCTGGTTTGTGAGTATTTTTTGAGAGCATGGATTATTGGTTTGCTACATCGTGATCCAATCTTAAAGCGCCACATCCTTGCCCGTAACGTAAGCCACAGCGCCCGTAAATTCCAAAAAGCATTGGGCATCAAACTAAATATCTTTGGTCTGGAAAAGCTACTTGAGTTAAGGAACAAACCTTATTTACTGGTTGCCAACCATTCATCATACACAGATATCCTCATTCTTTCTGCTTTAGAAGAATTTGTCTATATAACCTCCGTAGAGATGGGGAACAACCCATTTTTGGGCGCAATTACCAGATTAGGCGGCTGTTTATACACCGATCGCAAGAATCCTTTAAGCCTCAAAGAAGAGATTAGTATATTTAGTGATACCATCGCTGCCGGATTCAAAGTAGTTTTATTTCCGGAGGGAACTTCCACGAACGGAAAAGACATTAAAGAATTCCGCCGTTCATTATTTCAAATTGCCTTAAACGAAAATTGCCCAATCTTGCCGGTATGCATCAAATATACTAAGCTAGACGGTAATGAACTCAATGATTCTACGCGAGATATAATTGCATGGTATGGAGATATGGCTTTTGCGGCTCATTTTATGAAGCTCATAAACCACCGTATAGAAGTAGAAATTCATTTTTTAGACATAACATACCAGCCAAACACAAAATCGCGCTCAGAACTATCAGATTTCGTTTATATGCAAATGCACTCTTGTTTCCATAATTCGGAAATGTGCTCTTGACAAGATCTATGCTTAACCTAAATGTAGTAAAATTTGCAAGGAGTTAACATGCCAAAAAAAGATCAATCCCGCATCAACTTAGGCCGGATGAATTTTCTCCTCCTGCTTGTTGCCGCAATATTACTTATTGTAGGATATGTAATTATGTCCTTTAATGAGATTGATATATCGCCCATAATCCTTATCTTAGCCTATGTTGTAATTATTCCTTTTGCCCTGCTTTGGCAGCCCAAGAATAAGTAAATGCAACTTTTAAGTGATGAGCATCTGGCGCAACTCAGCCGCTTGCAACTTAGTGCCAAACAGATTGTAGAAGGCTTCTTAATCGGTTTACACAAATCTCCCTATCATGGTTTTAGTGTAGAATTTGCCGATCACCGCCAATACAATCCCGGCGAATCTTTAAAAAATGTAGATTGGAAAGTGGTGGCTCGTACCGGAAGGTTTTACGTAAAGCGTTATGAAGAAGAGACAAATCTGCGCTGTCACATTCTTGTAGATCATAGCAAATCGATGTTTTTCGGTTCCCAAGAAACCAGCAAGATGGACTTTGCCAAGCGCCTCGCTGCTGCTCTGGCCTGGCTGATGATTGCCCAAAAGGACGCTGCTGGACTGTATACATTTAACCATAAAATTACCTCTATTCTTGCCCCAAAAGCCTATCGCAGCTATACTGCTCAGATTTTTAACCGCTTAGTTCTGCTCGAACCCGGAGAAAGCACAGACATTTTAGCTCCGCTCCATCAAATAGCAGAAAGCATCAAGAAACGCAGCCTCGTTATCATCATCTCAGATTTAATGGAAGATGCCGATAAAATTATGCAAGCCTTAAAACATTTTCGTAACCATCGGCATGAAGTACTTGTATTTCACATCTGCGATCCCCGCGAACAATTGCTAGATTATCGTCGAGAAACTGAGTTTATCGATAGCGAAAGCGGTGAGAAGATTGTAGTGAATCCTTGGCAGATTAGTGGTGAATATCGACAGCGCTACAAATCATTTTACCAAAACATCAAAGAATCGTGCCATCAGATTGAGGTAGAATACAATCCCGTTTGCACTACAGAGGATATTAGCGGATTGTTACTTAAGTATCTCATGAAACGTAAAAAGGGATTATAATGCGGTGCATTCCGGCAAAAGAAATAATAGCCGCAGTTTTTGAAGCAATTCAATACATCAGCTACAATCCAGATCCGGAGCTTCATAAATTCTTAGTTAATGCTCTGCAATATGAACAAGATGAGCTTGCTCGGGATGCAATTAAAGCAATTCTTGAGAACCATAAACTCTCCCCCGCAAATCGCATTCCCCTATGTCAGGATACCGGCACTACTATTGTTTTTGCCCAAATAGGCGTCGGCATCTGTTTGGAAGAACCGCTTACAGAATCGATTAACAAGGCTGTTCGAGACGCTCAAAAATCTCTTCCTTTAAGGGCAAGCATGGTGCAAGAGCCTCTTTTTATGCGAAAGAATACAAACACGAATGTCCCGGCATTTGTCCATATTGAATCCATACCTGGAGACTCCCTAATCCTCGAAATAGCACAAAAAGGAGGAGGAGCCGAAAATACGAGTTTTAGTGTTATGCTCAATCCTTCCTCCGAAAGCGATGAGATTATAGATTTAATTTGTAGTAAAGTAATTGAAGCCGGTTCAAAACCATGTCCTCCTATAGTATTAGGAATAGGCATTGGCGGAAACTTTGAGCTTGCCCCAATCTTGGCAAAAAAAGCACTATTCGAGAAGCTTGGCAGAGCAAACTCGATTCCTGAATATGCCCACATGGAAAAGCAAATAGTTGAGAGAATAAACAAACAGGGTTGTGGGGTGCAAGGTTTAGGCGGCAAGATCACGGTAATAGCTGCTCATATTAAGAGTGCTCCATGCCACATAGCATCCCTTCCCTTGGCAGTAAATATGCAATGCCACGTTCATCGCCACACACGGGTGGAGCTTTAAAGTGCGCATCTTCGAGCTCACTCTTCCATTAAACATAGATACAATCGGCAAACTAAAACCAAAAGACAAGGTTTTATTGAGTGGCGAGCTCTTTACCGCCAGAGATGCTGCGCACAAGCGTCTAGCCAAAATCCTCAAAAATGGTGACGATTTGCCCTTTGATATTTCCAAAACTGCGCTATTCTATTGTGGACCCAGCCCTGCTGGTGATGGGCAAATATGTGGAGCGATAGGTCCAACCACGAGCTATCGTATGGATAGATATGTGCCGGAGTTTTTGGCGGCAGGCTTGCGTGTAATGATAGGAAAGGGCGAGCGAAGCGCAGAAACTAACAGCATAATTCGGCAATATCATGCGCTTTATTTATCGGCTATTGGTGGCATATCGGCAGTTCTTAGCCAGCACATTGTTTCATGTGAAACATATCTTTGGCAAGAATTGGGCACAGAGGCTATTTACCGCATGGTTGTCGATAGCTTGCCTTGTTACGTATCTATTTGTTAAATCCTCAGTTCATTCCTGTTTGATATTATTCTTACTAACTGGTATAGTTGTATTTACGGGCATTCATTGTTTTCTGGCTGCGGACTTCTTCTCAGCTTTATCAGTCACCCAGATCTACATACACATAAGAGCCTGGCAGTCTCATTCCCCTCTTATTCATATTAATAATAGCAATGGTTTAGGCTGTCATTTAGCTTAAACTACAGGATAATGTCTGCTCAAACTATAGCTATGTATAGCATAATGCGGTAAGAGTGCTGTGCGGGGACAACGATTCCTATGATACCGTTGTAAATCCATATATGGCAGATCACTTCAATAATTGGCAAGAATTTCTACTCAATTTGATTTTACCCTATCTTCAGGTCATGATATTCTCATTCAAATAAATCAACAACTATAGATAGATACGTGCATTTTATTGTTATCTATTGCTTTACGGCATTTTTCTCGAATCGTTGGAGAAATTAATCTGAATTTGTCCAGTATTTGTCCGCCATATAGATAATGAAGGGAAAAAATAAATCTTGCCCTTCTAAGGAGTAATTATGAGAAACAACAAATCCCATCCCCAGCGAGAAGCGAGTATAATTCTGAACCAGCATTACACAGGTTCGTATGCTCACGATAGTTTAATTGAATTGATATCGGAATTGCGTGGAATCCGTACTGCCGTCCAATGTGGACTGCTCCAATCGGATTCTATCAAGATATCTCACGAGGCAATTTTAGCGGTATTGGATACTTTGTTCCGTACAGAAAAACCTCAAAAGGGAGGCCAATTATGAAGGTAAGATTCAAAAACATGATCTTAGGCTATACCGGAACCGCTGATGATAGTGTATTCTACTATAGTCCAAAGATGAATCGCTACATTGTTCGTCGTCGTCCCAAATTCAAAGAATCTGCTCATCACCGAAATTTTGCTGCTATCCAAAGGCAGATATCGGCATTGAATCCATCGGAAGAGTATCGCAAGGATATGCGAGATTATCTCAATTTTTACAATCGTTTAGAATCTACTCGAGAGCATCCAATTCTAAATTGGTTTGCACTGTTTGTAAAGCTGATGTGGGGCATTCATATTCGTGAAGGTGTAGATTTGAGAACAATCACGCGCGAAATAGCCGAGGAATTACCATGTAGGAGCGTATCGGATGCTGTAGCAGCAGGTTATCTGCCCAAAGTTCCAGGTTATGAATCGTTGATCAGCATAATATGATTTAGCTTGCCAGATAAACCGATATTGAGGAGCCGAGCTTCCGGCTCCTTTTTATACAATCAACAAATTATTATGCCTTTAAGCTTTCCTTGTAGTCAATTAATTTGTTCTTGAGTTCTTGATTGTACAAGGCAATAATTTGGATGGCTAAAAGAGCGGCATTTTTAGCGCCGTTAATCGCAACGCAAGCCACAGGTACTCCAGGTGGCATTTGGACGATGGAATAAAGTGCATCTCTTCCCCCTAAGGCACCGGTTTGGATAGGTACGCCAATAACGGGTAAAGATGTATGAGCGGCAAGAACTCCTGGCAAATGAGCAGCCATTCCGGCGCAGGCGATAATCACTTGGCATCCGTCTTTTTCGGCATTTTGAGCCAGCATTACGGTCTTTTGCGGGTTTCGATGAGCACTACTGATATAAAAATCGTATTCTACGGCGAAGCTTTTAAGGGTTTCGAATATTGGTTCGCAGATATCCAAATCGCTTTTACTGCCGAGGATAATACGTACCTTATTCATGCTTATTTTTCTTCCATATTTGCCGTAAGAGCAGTGTGGATTTGATCGGTATTGGTAGCGGAAAGAAAACTCTCTAACACATTTGAATTCATAATGAGTTTGGAAATGTATGAAAGCGAGAAGAGGTGTTGTTTGTCGTTGTGGAGCAACAGCATAAAGAAGATATTTACGGGTTTGTTATCGGGGGCATCAAAATCCACTCCTTCATCTGAGCGTCCAAACAAGATAGAGGGAGTTTTTATTTTGGATGGGTGAAGATGGCGGGGGTGGAGCAAAGCCACTCCATTTCCGATGGCAGTGGAGATGAGTTCTTCTCGGGCAACCACAACTTCATAAAGCCAACGTGCATCACGAACAAGTTTGAGGTCTTTGGCGTTTTCACTGAGAATACGGATGGCGTCGTATTTGTTTTCTGCGTGAAAATCTAAGAAGACATTTTCGGGGCGCATATACTCTTCAAAGTGACAGATTACACGTTTGAGAGCGAGCATTTTTTCGTCGTCTTCGTTGAGGTTTTCCAACCATTCATTGAGAGAATCTTCATCGATTTTCTCGTTTTTTCCCACGGTTTTGGTTTCGAAGATTTTGCTGTTGATCATTTCCTGAATCACACGATCGGAAACCTTAAGTTTCTTGGCGGCTTCGGCTTTAGAAATGTATTTCTTAGCCATGGCTTACCTCCTGTATTTGTAAGCAATTTAAAAATCATAAGTTATTTTGACAAGGTTTAACTTGACAAGGATACGAGATTTTTTTGGATATGGCATAATGGTCAAGAAATTTATTTTTGCATTTATGCTGATGGCAGTGTTTAGTGGCTGCTACTACTCTGTATATTCAAATGCTTATCCGCATTTAAAAAATATTAGGATCGAGCCATTTGAGAATAAGACAGCGGAATTTGCTTTGGCAGATAAAGCTTTAAATGAGGTATCTTTAGCAGTGCGAAATGATGGCAGGTTGAAATTGGTTACGCAAGATCCGGATTGCCGTCTGGAGGGAGAGATAACTTCATTTGAAGATAAAATCTACAGCTACGACAGCGCCAATCAGGTGCAGGATTATCAGCTCAACTTGGTATTGAAAGTAATATTCACCGATTTGGTAAACAACGAAGTAATCTACGAAAACTCTGCCTTGCGTTTAAGCGAAATCTATAAGGTGGGAGAAGGAAGTACGGCAAAATTTAGCACCAAAGAGGAAGCCTTGGATGAAATCTTCAAAAACATCTTCAAATCAGCAATCCAAAATAGTCTTGAAGCCTGGTAAGCTGATGCGTTTAAATCGCTATTTAGCTCTATGTGGACTGGGTAGCAGGCGCAAAACCGAAGAATTCATCCGTTCCGGAGAGATTGTTGTAAACAATCAAGTGGTGAAAGATCTTGCTTGTATTGTAGATATTGATGCAGACACGGTGGTCTTCAACGGCAAAAAGCTTTCTGTTCAAAATGAAAAGATCTACATCATCCTCAATAAACCAACCGGTTACGTGGTTTCTCAACAAGACGAATATGATCGTAAAACCGTGTATAGCTTGCTTCCTGAGCAATTTAGCTCGCTGCCCTATGCCGGCAGGTTGGATAAAAGCAGCGAAGGATTGTTGCTCTTTACTGATGATGGCGATCTAATTCAAAGACTAACCCATCCGGCGTATAAAGTGGAAAAAATCTATCGCGTAAGAGTAGCACCCAAACTGGGTAAAGAAGCTATTTTACGCTTACGGGAAGGCATTGAAATAGAAGGCGGCAAAACCCAAAGTGCCAAGGTGTATGTAAAAAGCGCCACGGATGCAGAAATGCTGCTGAGAATAGGCATCAAAGAAGGACGTAAACGCCAGATAAGGCACATGATAGAAGCTGTGGGAGCCAAAGTTAGAAGCTTGCGCCGGGTTCAATTTGGACCTTTAATATTGGGCGATCTCCCCTCTGGTAGATGGCGTCCGCTCCTGCCAAATGAAGTACGCTCTTTACTAAATGCAGTTAAGCCTCATGCAGCGAAATCTGTTGCCAAAAAAGCTTTTTCTACAGGAAAGGAAAGCAAATAAGGATAATTTATGAAAATAGCTTTGATCGGGCCGCCAAAAAGCGGTAAAACTACCATCTTCAATGCTCTGACTGGGCAAAGTATTGAGGTAGATAAATACGCACCGGCGACAACTGAGCCAAATATTGGCATTGTACAGGTTACGGATGAGCGTATTACACATTTAAGTGAGCTCTATAAGCCCAAGAAAACTATCTATGCCCACATCGAGTTTCAGGATTTTCCGGGAATCTTTGCCAAACATAGTGATGAGCCAGAATCTGCGATATTCTCCGGCATTAAGAGTTGTGAGGCCTTTGCACTGGTGTTGCGGGCGTTTGCGGATGAAGAATTGGATCAGCTTTATGGCGATCAAGACCCGCTAAAAGTAATCAGTCATTTTGAGGAT
>Ga0172377_10006164_pt1 | contig 12344 bp, 11 predicted proteins | sample Pumphouse3metaG_FD_119749 | JGI IMG/M metagenome (GOLD analysis project Ga0172377, IMG submission 119749) | Leachate microbial communities from a municipal landfill in Southern Ontario, Canada - Pumphouse #3 metaG | ecosystem: Engineered > Solid waste > Landfill > Unclassified | place: Canada... | reverse complement strand
TTCCAAGAATACCTTGAAGACTTTGCATCACCAAAAACCAAAGAATTAGGCTTAAAAGTTATTCAAGAACATATTAATAACGTAAGAACAGAACAACAAAAAAAGGTCAAGGATAATCTTGATGCAATTCATCAAGGTCAAAGAGATATATATTTTTAGACATACCTCCAAATTAACTTTTACTACCTCCAAAAGTTAATTGAATCACTCCAAGAGTTTCCTTATTCTCTTGGAGTTTTTTATATTTGCAAAATTTATTTTTAGTAATTTCGTAAAATAACAGCCAAAATGAAAAACCTCCTATACAAATTCTTTAAGAGTAATAAGATTTCAGGACTTATATTAATTTTCTGCACAATCATATCACTGATTATTTCCAACTCTTCATCGGGAAATAGCTATATTGATTTTTGGCACTCCAATTTATTGGGGAAGGATTTACACTTTTGGATTAACGATGTTTTGATGACTATTTTCTTTCTCCTAATTGGTCTTGAGCTTGAAAGAGAAATTTATGTTGGGGAGCTTTCTAATCCTAAAGATGCAATTCTGCCGCTTTTTGCTGCACTTGGAGGAATGTTTGTTCCTGCACTAATTTACACATCCTTTAATTTCAATTCAGGATTTTCCTCTGGGTTTGGAATAGTTATGGCAACAGATATTGCATTTGCAATTGGAGTTTTGTCATTGCTTGGCAAAAGAGTTCCTACATCACTAAAAGTATTTTTAATTGCTCTTGCAATCTTTGACGATTTGGGCGCCATACTAATTATTGCTATATTCTATTCCAATGGATTAGTCATATCAAATATATTAATTGCAATTGGAATATTTCTAATCCTTCTTTTTCTCAACTACAAGAAAGTTCACAACTTAATTCCATACATTTTAGGAGGAATAATAATGTGGTATTTTATTTATTCCTCGGGCATTCATCCAACAATTACAGGAGTTTTATTAGCTTTTGCAATACCATTTAGGAAGAAAAAAGAAGTATCTTGTTCTCGGAAATTAGAACTCTTCCTTCATCAACCCGTTTCCTTTTTTGTAATTCCAATATTTGCTCTTGCCAACACTGCCATAAAAGTTGAAGGCGATATAATAAACACTTTATTTCAACCCTATAGTATTGGAATAATTCTTGGACTAATGTTTGGTAAACCATTAGGAATCTGGCTCTTTAGTTTCATTGGAATTAAGTTAAAACTATGCTCTTTGCCTAATGGATTAAGGTTTAAACATATTCTTTCTGTTGGGATGCTTGCAGGAATAGGGTTTACAATGTCAATATTTATAACCCTTTTAGCTTTTAATGATATTTCCATTCAAAATAATGCAAAGTTTGCAATACTAATAGCTTCACTATTGGCTGCTATCATAGGTTTGATTTCATTAATTGTTACACTAAGGGAAGCAAAATCTGTTTAATATAAAATAAAAATGTACTTTTTGAAAATATTTAGATAGTTAGTCTTAACACTATTAATAATCATTCATTATGAGTATCAAATTAAATATCTACAAATTAGTTCTATGGATTTCTTTTCCCCTGTTTTACTCCTGAAGGTGTTATTTATCATTTTTATAGATATGCTCTTACTGAAGAAGATACTATAATTGAAAATGAAACTTATAAAAAATTATATCTATTTAGTGGCAGTGAATTTGATTCTCTTACTTCCAAATGTATTAGAGGGATAAGAGAGAATGAACAAAGGCAGGTTTTTTATAAAGGTGGATTTAATGCACAAAAAAAATATACTTTGTGATTTTTCTCTTTCTGTTGGAGATACATTTACTATTAAGACTGGTGATTTTCCTTATATTGCTAAAGTTAAAACAATAGATACTATTAATTATGGAGGTGCTTTAAGAAGAGCATTTTATATAGGATTAGAAGGATATGAATCTTTTAATATAGCTTTATGGATTGAAGGAATGGGAAATATTGAAGGTTTATTATATGATATGAGTACAAAACTATTGGGGCTTGACTTTTTAGGAAGAAACCGTTGCTATGAACATAATGACATTTTACTCTATCACGATTATCCTCAAGGAGTAGAAGATTGTTTTACTCCTGCACGGAGCCTTAACTCTATTATAGCATAAGATAATTCAATAAGCCTATATCCTAACCCAGCAAATAAAGAAGTAAATATTTCTTCTCTTAATTTATTATTAAAAAAAAAGTCGGTATTTAATCAAAATTAAACACCGACTTTTTTTCTTTAAACACCGATTATTTTCAAATAACCTTTGTTTATTTTTGAGTAAGTTAAGTTTAGTTTCTTATTCTTGCTTTTATGGATAAATTAAACCTTTTGTATCGTTTTTCTTCTGCTAATTAGCATTAATCCCATAAATGTCAGAAAGCCATTTAGAGGTAGTAGTTCAAAGTCAAAACCATAATTAAACCATGCTTTAGAGTTAGTGCTTAGTATAAAGCAAATTATTGGAGCCAAAAGACAAACAATGGGAACAAACTTATCCTTAACTGTTCTTTTTGTAAGCAGACCAAAAGCAAACAAACCAAGAAGTGGTCCATATGTAATGCTTGCTACTTGGTAAAGAATATCAATAAGATGTTGATTTTGGAAATGATAATAGAATATTATTACTCCAACAAATAATAATGCAAAAAGAGTGTGAATAAGGTGACGAACTCTTGTTTTTTTTGTTTCAGAAAAGTCTTCTCGTTTCTCAAGATTTAGGAAATCAATTGAAAAAGCTGTTGTTAGTGAGGTTAATGCACCGTCTGCCGAAGGGAATAGTGCTGAAATAAGACCTATAATAAATACTATTGCCGCAAATGGGCTAAGATATTCAATTGCTATGGTTGGAAAAAGATTATCTCCCTTTGCATCAATTCCCATTTTATTAGCATAAATATATAAGGCAGCTCCAAGCATAAGGAAAAGGAAGTTAACAAAGAAAAGAGTTATACTAAATGTTGTCATATTCTTTTGAGCAGATTTTATATCCTTACAGCTTAAATTCTTTTGCATCATTTCCTGGTCTAATCCAGTCATTGAAATAGAAATAAACATTCCTCCCAAAATTTGTTTCCACCAACATAATCTACTTGATGAATCGGTTACAAAAATTGTTGTATAATCACTCTTCCAAACTGATGAGAACATCTCCCCAACCGACATATTCATAGCTTGAGAAACCATAACAAAACACATAACAAGGGCAGTTAACATAAAGGTTGTTTGGAGAGTATCAGTCCAAATAATTGTTTTAATTCCTCCCTTAAAAGTGAAAAGAAGAATCAATAGTAAGAAAAGGACAACAGTTAGTTCAAAGGGTACTCCCCATTGTCCGAACACAAATTTCTGGAGAACAATAATTACAATAAACATTCTAAGTGAAGCTCCTAATGTTCTGGAAAGCAAGAAGAAGAAAGAGCCAGTTTTGTGAGAGAACCTACCAAAGCGAGTTTCTAAGTATTGATATATTGATGTAAGATTAAGTTTATAATATGTTGGCATAAGAACAAATGCAATCACCATATAGCCTAAGAAAAAACCAAAAACCGTAAGCATATATGTAAAGGATCGCTCATTTACCCATCCAGGAACACTCATAAAAGTAACTCCTGAAAGTGAAGCACCAATCATTCCATAAGCCACCACAAACCAAGGAGAGCGTTTATTTCCTGAAAAAAAAGATTGATTATTAGCCTTGCGTGCTGTCAGATAAGTTATTCCAAAAAGAATTAGTGTGTAGATTATAAAAACCCAGAATATAATTTGCTCCATAAGTCAGAAAAGGTTTGTATATTTGTAAAGTATTTTTTCAATAATAAAACGCAAAAATAGTTATAATTTTTCAAACATAGCTAATAAAAACATATGGAATACCCCTCAACTTTGGTTGAAAATGCAGTTAATGAATTATCAAAACTCCCTGGAGTAGGAAAACGTTCTGCACTTAGATTTGCTCTCTACTTGCTTAAACAACCAAACCAAGCAACCCAGAACCTGATTATTTCACTTAGTAAAATGAGAGAGGAAATAAAATATTGTAAGATTTGTTATTCACTTTCAGACAATGAAATATGCTCCATTTGCTCAAAAGAAAAAAGAAACCATAGCCAAATTTGTGTTGTTGAAAACATTAGAGATATACTTGCAATTGAAAATACAAACCAATATCAAGGAGTGTATCATGTTTTAGGAGGAGTTATCTCTCCAATTGAAGGAATTGGAATAAGCGATCTAACAATCAATCAATTAATTGAAAGAGCAAAATCAAACTCAATTGAAGAAATTATTCTCGCACTACCAACAACCATGGAAGGCGACACAACAGGATTTTATATAAACAAACTACTTCAAGGATTTAACCTAAAAATATCTGCTATTGCAAGAGGAATAGCAATTGGAGATAATATTGAATTTGCAGACGAAATTACATTAGGACGTTCAATTATTAATCGTATGCCATTTAATCAAATACATTGCAACAATGGTTAGTGATTTGTGATTAATGAACCCATTTGCCCCCTTAATTCAAATATAAAAAGATGAAAAAAGTAATAATAATTGGTGCCTCATCTGGTCTTGGTAGAGAATTAGCACTACATCATATAAAAAATGGAAACATTGTTGGAATTGCAGCAAGAAGGGAAAATTTATTGGAAGAAATAAGACAAATTAATCCTTCAAATGTTTTTATTCAAAAAATGGATACAACAAAAGCTCAAGCAAAAGAGCAACTCCTTAGTTTGATTGAACAAATGGGAGGAATGGATTTATTTGTTTATTGTTCGGGTAAAGGTTATGTTAACAAAGAAATGGATATTGACAAAGAAATTCAAACAGTGGAAGTAAATGTTTATGGTTTTACTCAACTAATTAATATTGCATATCACTATTTTGAAGAAAAGAGAAAAGGTCATATTGTTGGAATTGCATCGGTTGCAGGAATAAGAACACTATCGATCTGCCCCTCCTATTGCTCCTCAAAACGATATAATATAATGTATCTAAAAGCACTTGGGCAATTAGCCAAAAAGAAAAAATTAAATATTAAAGTCACAACAATCCTTCCTGGTTTTGTAGACACTGAGTTTGTAAAAACCAAATATCCACTAACAATTAGCCTTGAAAAAGGAGGAAACCTTCTATATAAATCAATTGAAAAAGGAAACAAGAGAGCTTTTTTCCCACAATACTGGAGTATAATTGCATTTTTTATGTTAATTATTCCTTCATTTTTATGGAAAAAAATAATTTAATTTGTAATTTTGTAGAAAGATTATTATCACAAAAAATAGAAAGAATTTAATATGTCAGCAAAAATAATAAAAAAATCTGCAGTTTTAGTCCCTTATGACTTTGGTCCCAAATCCGTTTCAGCGCTAAAAGAAGCTGTTACAATAACAAAATACTTAAAAGGTGAAATTTACCTTCTTTCAGTAATAAGAAAAGGAGATTTCTTTTCTCAATTATTTAGAAGCGATAAAGATAATAGGAGAATTCAAAGAGAAGTTACATCAAAGTTAAAAGAAATTGCAACCCAAACAAAAAAAGAAACAGGAGTTAGGGTTATAACTATCATTGAGCAAGGAAATCCAATAGACGTAATTTTGGAACAGGCAACAATACTCAATGCCCAATATATTGTTATGGGGAAAATGGAGAATTCTACCCTTGATTTCAATATATTTGGATCAAACAATATGCAAATAGTGAGTGAGTCAACCTGTCCTATAATCACAGTTTCTGAAAAAACAATAAATGAAAATGGATTTAAGAATATAGTACTACCAATTGACTTAACTAAACAAACACTTGAAAAATTAGTAAAAGCTCTTTCATGGGCAAAATATTATAAATCGACAATTCATCTTGTTGGAGTACTCTCAGGAGGAATTTCATCAACTAAAAGCAGATTGAACATAAAGATGAATAAGGCAAAATATATTATTGAGCAAGAAGGAATTAATTGTAGTGCAGAACTATACGACAAATCCGATATTCCGGTTCACAAAGTTATTCTTGATCATGCAAAAAAAATGGATGGAGATTTGCTAATGATTATGACACATCAAGAATTGGGTGTGAGGGATAACTATATTGGAGCTGTTGCTCAAAAGATGTTAAAGGAAAGTGAGATTCCTGTAATTTCATTTACTTCAAAGGCTATTGAACATAACAACTACTTTGTATCAAGCTTCCTTCCTTTTGAACTGCTTGACAATAAGGATTTGAAGCATCTTAAAGGCTAAAAGAAAAAGGGAGTAAAGATTCAACACCTTCAAATATTTCAACTTTCAAATCATTAATTTGAACTAAAAAACGTATTTTTTCTTTAGTTCTAATTTCTGTTTCAACCATAACCTGCAAACAAGAACCACAAGGATAGGCCAAACAAAACTCTCCATTAATGTTTTTTGCACAAATGGCTATTGCAACAACATTATTATCACTATAATTAGTTCCCCAAGAAAAAAGAGCAACTCTTTCAGCACAAAGTCCGGAAGGATAGGCAGAATTCTCTTGATTGGCACCTCTAACATATTGTCCATTACTCAACAAAATAGCCGAACCAACTTTAAAATGGGAATAAGGGGAATAAGAATTATCAATTGATTTCTCTGCCTGAAAAAGGAGTTCTCTATCTTGATTATTTAATTCAGAGATATTTGTTTGAATATAGTTAATAGTTATTGATTTTCTTTCCATTTGTAATAAATTTATTAAGCAAAAGTATACAATTTTATAGTGAAACGAAAACTTTTAGTATCTTTGTTTCGTTTTTAAGGATAAAAATAATTTAGAAAATGAAATCATTTATTGTTATAACTATTGTTGTTTTAATTACTGGCATTCTTCTATATTTAATTATAAAAGAATTTATTAAGACATATAAGAACAAGCCCTATAACCCTGATCATGATAGCGATTTCAATCATAAAGATCGCCTACTATAAATAACCTATAACAAATAATATAAACTTGTTCAAAGACCTAATACCAAAATTCTCACTAATCCTCTCCCCAATGGAGGCTATAACCAATAAGCCTTTTAGGAAGATTTGCAAGCAATATGGAGCTGATATACTAATAACAGAATTTATTGCCTCCGATGCACTTTCAAGAGACATCAAGGATAGTATTATTAAAATGGACTTTGAAGAAATGGAACGTCCTCTTGGAATTCAAATTTTTGGAAATAATGCTGAAAGTTTAATTAAAGCAACACAAATTGCCGGAAAAGAAAACCCTGATTTTATTGATATAAACTGGGGATGTCCTGTAAAGAAAATTGCTGGCAAGGGTTGTGGAAGTGGAATTATGAATAATATTCCTAAAATGATTGAACTAACAAAGGCTGTTGTTGATGCAAGCAATATTCCAGTAACAGTTAAAACTCGATTAGGCTATTGTGAAGAATCAAAACCAATTGTTGAAATTGCCGAAAGACTACAAGATGTGGGGATTCAAGCCCTAAGCATACATGGAAGAACGCGCTCCCAAATGTATAAGGGAGAAGCCGACTGGACACTGATCTCAGAGGTAAAAAACAACCTAAGAATGAGTATCCCAATTTTTGGAAATGGGGATATTGATAGTGCAGAAAAGGCAATTGAATATAAAAATAAATATGGAGTTGACGGAATACTTATTGGTAGAGCAACAATAGGCAACCCTTTCATTTTCCTTCAAACAAAGGAATTGCTTGAAGGAAAATCTCCAACAATAATTCCAATTGCCGAGAAAGTTAAAGTATGTAAATATCATCTTGACCAACTAATTGAGCTAAGAGGAGAAAAGAATGCAATATTAGAAATGCGAAAAACATATTCTGGCTATTTTAAAGGCCTATCAAATTTTAAACCTCATCGCATAAAACTTGTTAGCTCAACTGACTATAAAGAAATTCAAAATACATTTGAAGATATATTAGAGTTATATTCAAATAATTAAATAAAATAAATAAAAACAAATGAAATCAAAAGACCTTATTTCGGAATATGAAGCAAAGATATTAGTTATTGGAGAAGACTCAAATCTTGTTTGGAATGAAGAAGTGCCAGAATTTGTTATGTTTGCAGATTACTATTTCAAACCAATACCTCAAGACCATGGAGAAAGAAGTCGTAATGTTGAATCGCGCAGACTTTTCGAACATATTATATACCTGACCAATAATAAAGTAAAATCAAAAGAAATATATTTTACTAATCTTTGCAATGAGTATGTTACTCCACCACCAAAAGGAAAACACGTTCTTATTCCAGAAGAGAAAGCTATTGAAGGAGTTGATAGAATCAAAAAAATACTAAAACTTAACCCAACCATAACCTATGTGTTTTGTATGTCACTTCAAGCAAACTACTGGCTACAAAAACTTGGGCTCTACACTTGTAGTGACGAAACATTTCTTCATAATGCTCAACCAAAAAGAGTAGGGTTAGAACAATTCAATATGTTTTATCAGCCAGTTAATCCAAAAGCCTTTTCCTTAATTGTTGGAAACATATACGATGCAATAGGCTACGATACTAAAATTGTGCCTATTTTACCCGCAAAAGATTTCCCTCTGAAAGATAGAAATTTAGATCTTTTTCAAACTCCATATCTAAAAATAAAAGAGAGTCTTATTTTTAATCAACTTATTAAAGACAAATAGTATAACTACTCCTTAGTGATTGCTTTTCTGTATGTTATTGTTTTATTTTTGAGGTCATAAATTTCCATAATTGGACCCTCATCATCATAACCTTTATCATCAAGATAATCATCCATAGCAGGATAAACCCTGAAAACACCTATCATAATAGAGAAAAAGCCTTTAAAAGGTAATTTAACAGACAAATATTCTTGTTTAGGACACTTTTTTACTAGAAAACTTTTACTTAACTCGCTCAATTTATTAACATCATCAGTATTAACAATACACCCAATATCCGAGCGCATTTTATCCTCAACCACCTCATCAGGATTATCATAATAAATGCCAATATTTTGATTTATAATCATATCATAATCGTTCACAAGTTCATCATTCACAGCCTTCATCAAATCACCACTCTTACCATAATCACCAATCATTTCCCTATAAACAATAGTTTCTCCACCTTCATTTGCAACCTTAAAATTCAATTTACTAAAACCGCCAAAATAAGCATACACCCCAATAATAATTGCAATAATAACAACTATAACAGCCAAAAGTTTCTTAACTAATTTCATCTTTCAATAATTTAATTGTTTGAAGTGCAAATTTACAAAAATGATAACCAAATTACAATAACAAATTAATATTTATTAGAATTAAATAATATTTCCATCCCAAATTCCGTTAAAAACAAAAAATAATCATAAATAACATATTGAATATGAAAAGGAATCAATTTATTCTAATAACAACATTAGTTGCAATAATTTTCACTCTTCTTTTCTATAAAAATAATTTAGGTATAAACCTCCTAATTTTCGAATGGTTATTAATACCACTAATAATTTACTTGAACAAGCCTCTCACTCCAAACCTACTAAGTAGAACACTTATTGCAAGTCTTTTTATTAGTTCAATTATGGTTGTTATAATCAATACCCCTTGGACAATCTTTATCAATTTAGCACTACTTCTAACCACCTCAAGTGTTTTAAGTTATAGGGATTACAGATGTTTTGCATATTGTTCAATTGACACTTTTGCCAGAATTTTTACAACACATTTTGCAAATCAAAATTTTATAGACCAAGCAAAAAACCGCTCAAAACTATCAACAATTCTTCTTAAAATATTTCTTTTTGGAATTGTACCTCTAATATCGATTATAGTCTTTTTCCTAATCTACGTAGGAGCAAGTTCCAAATTTGCTGACTCAATGAATCCCTTTTTCAAATTTATAAACAACATATATCAAGAATTAAATATAATACTAATACTTGTTTTTTTGCTCGGAATAGTTGTTTCAAATGTTCTGCTGAGAAAATCACAAAGCATAGGGCTTCTAAAAATTGATGAAACATCATCAGATTATCTAATAAGGAAAAGAAAATATCACTACTTCCCATTTAAGAAAACAGGACTCAAAAACCAAACCCTTATGGGAGTAATAACTCTTATATCACTTAATATTTTAATCCTAATATTTAATATAATAGACATAAAAACAGTATGGTTTTTCACATGGGATGGAAATTTCCTAAAAGAATTTGTACATCAAGGAACATGGCTACTTATTTTCTCTATAATACTCTCCTCACTAATTGCAATACTATTTTTTAAAGACAATCTAAATTTCTATTCCAAAAATAAATGGCTAAAAAACCTCACAATCGTTTGGATAATACAAAATATAATAATGACAATATCGGTAATAATAAGAAACTATTGGTACATAACTTATTTTGGCTTAGCCTACAAAAGAATTGCAGTGCTTTTCTTCCTCATTTTAGCAATAATTGGACTAATAACAATAATAATAAAAATTACAAACAAAAAAAGCATTTACTATCTCCTAAGAATAAATAGCTACTCCCTATTGTTAGTATTAGTATTAAGTAGTTTTGTGGATTGGAATATAATAATAGCAAAATATAATTTTTCAAAAGCAGATAAATCATTTATAGAATATAGGTTTATGGGTTCAATATTGGAACCCTCAGCCCTACCCTACACCATCAAAACAAAAGAAGAACTAAAAAGAATAGATTCACTCCAAATTAAAACTATGCCTTTCAACACGCAAGACAACTACTTTTGGGATAGCGACACATACTACCATGAATTGTTAATAAAAAAAGCAGAATTTATTAACAACTACCAAAGCCAAAACCCTTTAGAGTGGAATCTGTCCGACTACCTAACTTATAAGAGAATAACAAACAACCCCTCGAAATAGAAATCACCTCTTTTTTGAAATTTTCCATAATTTAAGTCAAAAAATAAATTGGAAATATTTTGTTTTTAAATCTATAATTTCTTTACTTTGCAAATTCATACATGAATTAATATTCATAAGGTGTATATTATTCAATAAATATATTGCAATGAAGAAATTATTATTATCTCTAACCCTTTTATTCCTTTCCCTTGGAAGTTTTGCACAAACAACAATTAACTCCTTACCTTTTGTGGAATCATTTGATAATTACGGCTCTGGTATGAATATCGTTCCTGCTGGATGGAGTACTATCTACACATCAAGTGGGGTAGTTGGAACATTATCAAATGATTATACCATTTCCAATTCTCTTTATTTGCATTCAAACTCTACTCAACGTAGTTATGCTACAAGTCCAATGTTTGACACTTCTATTCATATTAATAATATTAGAATAAAATTTAAAAGTCTTATTGGAAATTCTAATAGTAAGTTGAGTGTTGGTGTTATGACAAATTCTAATGATACTTCTTCGTTTGTTGAAATTGCTGAGATAAGTTCAAATTATATGTTGAGATGGGAAGAACAAGAAATATTATTTAATTCTTATTCTGGAAATGGTAGATTTATTGCTTTTCGTCTCAATAACTCTAGTGTTATGATTGATGATTTAGAAATAAGTTATATTCCTTCTTGTTTAAGTCCAATTAATATTAGATTAAATAGTATTAATGCAAATTCTGCCACCATTTCTTTTATTCCAAGAAATAATGAAACTCAATGGGAAGCACATTGTAAACATTCATCTGATACCTCATGGTCAAATGTTTCAACATTAGAGATTTCCACAAGTCCATTATTTACTTTAATTGGCTTACAAAGTACTACTTCATATGATTTTAGAATTAAATCCATTTGTTCAACAACTGATAGTAGTGAGTGGTCTTATTTTTCATTTTTCACTGCAATTGACTCTTTACCTTGGACTGATTCATTTGATACTTATGGTACTGGTTTTAATGTTTTCCCTTATAAATGTTGGTCAAGAATTCCTCATTCAACAAGTATTGCCTGCATTGATTATACATGCTATTCTTCCCCTGGTGCATTGAATCTCCGATCTGATGTTATGACATATAATTATGTTTTAAGTCCTAAGATTGATAACTCAATTCCAATAAATACCTTAAAAGCAAAATTCAAACTTAGAACAGAATATCTTACCAATAAGTTAATAGTTGGAGTGATAACTAATCCTAATGACACTTCTACTTTTGTTCCAATTGAAGAAATAACCTTAAATGAAGTAAATACATGGAAAGACTGTGAGGTTTTCTTAAATCCATATAATGGTTCAGGTCAATATATTGCACTTAACTCAACTGACAATGGACATAATTTTGTTTATGTTGATGACTTTGAAATTTCAACACTTCCATCATGTGTTAGACCAAATCAATTAAATGTTTCAAATATTACCCCTACAAGT
>Ga0172377_10006163_pt1 | contig 12345 bp, 11 predicted proteins | sample Pumphouse3metaG_FD_119749 | JGI IMG/M metagenome (GOLD analysis project Ga0172377, IMG submission 119749) | Leachate microbial communities from a municipal landfill in Southern Ontario, Canada - Pumphouse #3 metaG | ecosystem: Engineered > Solid waste > Landfill > Unclassified | place: Canada... | reverse complement strand
CAAATAATGAGCGTTATTATAAATTGCTCCGCCCACAGTACCCGGCACTCCTATAAAACCTTCTAAACCAGTAGCGTTTAGATATACGGATTTACTTACTAGCTGACTAGTTTTCATTCCGGCCTCAGCGCTTATCAGTACGCTATCCTGCCCATCCTCTAAAACCTTAAAGCCCTTACAGGCCATTTCCAATACCAAGCCCTCAACTCCCGCATCAGCTAGCACTACATTGCTTAGACCTCCAACGAGCACCCAAGGAATATCTCTTTTACTACAGAAAGATAAAATTTGCTTTACTAGTTCAATTTCTTCAACTTTATAAAAAATCTCGGCCGGCCCGCCTAGTTTAAAATAACTAAGTTTAGCTAGTGGAAAATTAAAAGACCAGTTTATATCTGGGAAATGTTTTCCTAAGAAATTTTGATTTCTTGTCATTAGTGCTTATTGTACTTGCTTTATAAGTAATTACTCAAGGGTAATTACAAAATGATTAAAAAATAAAAAAGAGAAAAAAGCAAGTTAGAAAACAGAAGGATATTCGGCTTTCTTAATAAGTGAGATTTCTTTAATTGGCCAATAACGCATAAAAACTCTACCGACTATCTCATCTTTTTTTATAGCTCCCCAAGACCTAGAATCACTAGAATGAGGACGATTGTCTCCAGAAACAAAATACTCATCTGGGCCTAAATATATCTCTTCATCCAAAGTTGCTCTTCCGGGACTAATTTCAAAATCAACGGGAATATAAGCCTCGGGTAATTTGTCACCGTTTATCCAAATAGCATTATCTTTAACAGCCACCTGGTCTCCGGGGATAGCAATCACTCTTTTAATAAAATCACATCCCGTGCCTTCAATACAACCAGCGGCAGGTGGAGCATGAAAAACTACAACTTCGCCTCGAGCTGGTTCTCTCAATTTGTAGCTAATTTTATCCGTCATTACATGTTCACCATTCTGAAAATTAGGAATCATTGATTGCCCATTAACTTGATGAGGTTGCATCAAAAATAAATAAACAACTAAAAAAATTGATAATGAAATTGCAACTGTTTCAATCAGATCTAAGAAGCCAGCTGCGATTTTACTTAAGAGCTTTGCCATAGCTTTTTATTCTAACGCCAACTGTTAGCTGCTGGCAAGCGGAAAAGATTGCTTTATAATTAGCTAATGGGTTATAAACAGCACGCAATTGCGGGATTTTCTTTTCAAAGCCTGCAAAAAGTTTTTATCTTTCTTTTAAATTTTGTTAAAATTATCGTTTTAGCTAGATTGCTTAAACCAAGTGATTTTGGACTTTTCTCTCTAGTAATGATTGCTATTGGCTTAACTGAAAGTTTTACCCAAACTGGCATTAATACCACCATTGTCCAATCTAAAAAAGAGCTTGGCTATTTTCTAAACACTGCTTGGGTGATTGCCATTATTCGTGGCTTCATAATTGCACTGATTATGCTTTTTTTAGCTTATGTTATGAGTAGTTTTTATCAAGAGCAACTGCTTTTACCGCTAATTACTGTAGCTGCCCTTATTCCAATAATCAAAGGTTTTATTAATCCTGCTATTGCTCAATGGCAAAAAAAATTCCATTTTGCCAGAGAAGGTTTATACCATGCCATACACCTTGGCGCCGAAGTCTTAATACAAATTATTTTAGCTTTTTTACTAAGATCCGTCTGGGCTTTAGTTATCGGCGTGATTGTAGCTGCCTTGATTGAAGTTTTAGTCTCCTTCATTATGAATGAGCAACGACCTAGATTTCGCTATCAAGCCAGTCGCGCCCGCCATATTTTTCTTAACGCCAAATCCTTAATGTTGGCTAGTTTCTTTGCCTATTTAAATGATAATGCTGATGATTTTATTATTGGTAAAATGCTAAATCCTCATCAGCTGGGCATTTATCACAACGCCTATTCAATGAGCCATAAGGTCAATTACGAACTTTCCAAATCTGCTCATCACGGCTTAATGCCAGTTTTTGCTAGTTTACATAAAGAACAAGAACAACTGAGATTAAGGCAAGCTTTTAAAAAGTCTATTTTAAGCACCTTCTTAATTGGTCTGGCCTTTAGTTTGCCACTAATCATCTGGCCAGATTTTTTTGTCAAGCTAATCTTGGGCGAACAATGGCTAGAAGCCAGTCATATTTTAGCAATTTTAGTAGTCGCTGGTTTAGTGCATAGTTTGTCTAATATTAGCTATGCCTTGCTAATTGCTCAAAAAAGATATTTACCCATGAACCTTCATCTGCTTATCTCCTTAATCGTAATGATCGCAGCTATTATTGTTTTAACCCCCATTTATGGTCTGTATGGCGCTTGTTTAGGCATTTTATTGGCTAGAGTTATTAGTTTACCTATTAGTTTCTTATCTTTTAAAAGAGCCTAATGTTAATTAAAGATTTGAGCGTCATTATTTTAAATGATCGTCACGATCAAATTTTTGAACAGGCTTTGCTAAGCGCTGTTGTGGCTGAAGAAATCATTGTTTTTGATCAAGAAACTAAGAATGATTGGCCCACTTTAGAGAAAAAATTAAAAAAACTTAATCCAAAAATTAATTTTCGTTTAATTATTAGAAAAAATCCAATTAGCAATTTCGCTGATTGGCGCAATAAAGCGATCAAAGCAGTTCATACGACTTGGTTGATGTTTTTGGATAGCGACGAGTTCTTAAGTAAAAAAGATTTAAAAAAACTAGATCAATTACTGAACGATGATCGGGTTAGTGCTTATCGATTAAAAAGAGTAGATTATTTTCACGGAAAAAAAATCCGCTTTGGTGAGACGGGTAATTATCACAGTATCCGTCTAGCAAGAACCAAGAACATTAAATATCGACGTCAAGTGCACGAAATTCCTATAATTACGGGTCGAGTAGAGAATAGTTCTCTGATTATCAAACACTTCCCCCACCAGAATCTAAATGATTTTTTACAAACTGTGAATAATTACGCTCAAATCGAAGCTAATTATCGTTTTACAGAAAAAATTCATTATACAAAACTTAAAATATATCTAGAATTGTTTTTTTATCCAATTGGAAAATTTTTCTTAAATTATTTTTTAAAACTAGGCATTCTTGATGGTTTTGCTGGACTAAGTTATGCTGTGTTAATGAGTTTTCATTCACTCTTAGTAAGAATTTATCTTTATGAAAAATATTTTCTTAATTAGTTTTCTGCTATTATTTGCCGGTGGAGAATTAGGTAGAATCCAGCTTAATCAATACCTGAGTCTTTATTTACATGATTTTTTAGTAATTATTTACTTGTTGTTTAACTTAAAAGAACTAAAAATAATTATCAAAAACTTAAAAAAAATTAATAAATTTAATAAAAAGATACTTTTACTCGTCTCGTTAAATATTTTTTTAGCATTTTTATACTCTATTTGGCAAAGACAGTTTCAATTTAACAACTTTTTATATTTTGCCAGAGCATTTGCCTATTTCTTATTTGTTTTAATTCTGAAAAAAAATTTTGGCCAAAAAAAAGTTCTTCAAATTTTTTTAACTGCCTCATTATTAATGCTTGTCTTTGCTTTTTTACAATATTTTTTCTTACCCGACCTAACTAGTCTTTATTATTTGGGTTTTGACGATCATTTTTATCGACTGGCTGGCACAATTTTGGATCCTAATTTCACTGGATTAATTTTTGTTTTTAATTGGCTCTATTACGCTAGTCAGCCTCAATTTAAAAAGGGAAATATTTTATTAAGTCTTTTATTTTTAACTGCTCTAACCTTAACTTATTCTCGAGCGAGCTACCTAAGTCTCATTTTAGCAGGCGCTTATTTATTATTTCACAGTCAAAAAGTCCAACGTCAATTAATTGCTATTAGTTTGGGCGTATTAATTATCTTTATCCCTTTACTTCCTAAAAAATCAGGTGGAGAAGGAGTGAAATTAGAGCGCACTAGCTCAATTGAAGCGAGGATAATCAGCGCCAAGCAATATCTAAATAAGAACCAAGGTTTAGCCATTATTTTTGGTCAGGGACCATTTTACCCCCACTATGAAACTAATCGAGAGGGCTTAATCAGCCACGCCCGTTTCAGCGATAATTTTTTAATTTTCCTCTACAACGGCCTCGGCGTCTTTGGCAGTTGTTTAGTCTTGATTTTGTTGGCAAAGGAAGTTAAGGAAAAAACTCATAAAAATCAGTATTGGCAGCTAAGTCTACTAATCGCCCTATTAACTCATAGCTTGTTTAATAACAACCTGAGTCAAGCTTTCATCAGTTTACTATTCTGGGGTTTTTATCTTTAATTATTAAGAAACTCAACCTTGATCTCCAACTCACTCTGATTGCCTGCCCGATCAATAGCAATAAATCGCAAAATATTCTCACCTTCATTTAGGTGGTGAGTAGTACTAAATTGACCTTCTCCATCAACTAAGATTAAATGATCATTGAGATAAACTCTAGACAACGGCTCTGTTTCGCCACTTACAAGGATATCGCGGTTGCGCTTTAATTCAACAACGCTGTCTGGTTCTGGCTCAATCAGAGTAATTATTGGTGACTCATCATCAAAAATAATCTCATAAGTTTTGCTTTGCAGTGATTCTGTGCCTAATTTATTCACTGTATATATGCTTAACTGATTATCTCCCTGATCCAAGCTGATTGTTTGACTAAACTTACCTTCTTCACTCACTTCTCTTTCTTCTACTTGATTGCCGTTTAAAACAAAAATAACTTTTGAATCAGGATCTGCATATCCATCCAATTTGATTTGTGCACTAAAGGTGGCGTCCGGAGGTGCTTCAAATAAAATTGCTGCTGCTGGAGGTAAATCATCTTCCAAATTTATAGCCTGATCTTTATCTAAAAAATTAAAAAATAATCTTATCAAGTTAGGAACAATAATAAAAATAAACAATAACAATAAAGCTATTGATAAAAAAATGAAAAAGAAGGTTTGTTTGCGCACTTCTTGTTCTTGCTTTTTTAATAGGCGAGAACTACCTCTTTTTGAACGGCGATTAGTTTTATAGACAGAAGAATATCGACGTGATCGTGACATATTAACTCAATTCAATCATAGCATAAAGCTAAATTATTCAATGAGCCAAAGGTGGGAATCGAACCCACGACCTGCGGTTTACGATACCGCCGCTCTAGCCAACTGAGCTACTTTGGCTGTTAAAATCTTTAAAAAATTAATAATTTTTTACAGATTGCTAGAGTAGTGAGCGACCGAAGGGAGTCGAACCCTCACCTCAAGCTTGGGAAGCTCGCATTCTACCGCTGAACTACGGTCGCTGTTGCTTTATTTTAGCATTTTTTATGAATCTAATCGTCTTAAACTTGGTTTTTAAATACTTTATCAATGATACAAGTAATATTGATATCTCTGAAAGAGATTAAACTTAAGCTATATCCAACTACAACGTGTTGATTCGTATCCTATAAACTTTGTTTGCCTAATTATTTAGCAATTTAATAGATAAATATTCAGTAACCAGGGTAGTTGAGGTTTTAAGATGGATAATCTTCGTTTTGGCACCAATTAGCTTAATTAAAAAAAGAACTTGGTTCAAAAATAAAAATGAGGAAACCCAATTTTCAAGCAGAGAATTGATCTAAATATTCAGTCGAAGACTTAACTTGTTCATCAACTGTAAAAGGTTATCCAACCAAACCATCAATAAACATCATCCAACCAATGGGAGCCAATTTTGTTTTATCACCCAATCTTTTTGCCATTAAATATACAAACACAATACTAATTTCTAGAGGATCATAAGTAAATAAAGACTTTTCTCCAGGGGGATTCATGCCCGGACTGTCTTTTGCAAGTTCAATTGCAATATCCATTACTTTAAAAGTTATGTCTCGATAAGTTTTGTGTATTGTTTTAACATCAATTTTTTTGTCTTCAAAATCTTTGTCAATTTCATCTAACAGGTTTATTAATGGCGAAGACAAATTTCTGGCTAATTGTGAAATTTTTGGATTATAATCTTTCATGAATTCTTCATGCGCTGAAGTGAATTCATTAATTGCACCTTCAAGATCTTTTGCTTGTTGTTCTTCTTCAAACCTTTCTTCCAACTCATTTAAGAACTCTTCTAAGGTTCTTTTTCTGTGCAGCCAATCTTCTATCCCTTTGATAAAAGTGGCAAAACTGTCGCCTGAATCATTTGGTTGACCATTGGCTTTATTTTCTGGATTTTTGTTCATTTGGCGACCCCGACCGGATTCGAACCGGCGATCTTCTCCGTGACAGGGAGATATGTTAACCAACTACACCACAGGGCCATTTTAATCTGCGCTTGGATTATAAAAGGAAAACAGCAAAACTGCAACAAACAAGCGAAAAATTATAAAATAAGCTATAATAAAAAATAGAAAGAAAGGAATTTTATGATCGGATATATTATAGTAGCTCTAGTCCTTGTGGCTTTTTACGCAATGAGTATTTTCAACGGACTACAACGCTTAAAAACACAAATTAAAGCCAGTATTCAGGAGATCGGTAATCAATTAAAACGACAGGCCGGTTTGATTCCAAGTTTAGAAAATGCTGTTAAGGGTCAGCTAAAGCACGAAAAAGGCATTTATCAAATGTTGACCGAGGCCCGTAAATCAACTGTTAAAGCAGAACAAACAGGAAAGAGTGAAGATATCAATCAAGCCATTACTGATATCCAAAAATTGATTCCACAAATTCAGGTGGTGGTCGAAAGTAATCCAGAACTTAAGGCTAATGAAGCCATCACTAAGTTTATGGATGAGTTAACTGATACCGCTGATAAACTGACTTATGCTCGACGTAGCGTTATTGATCTATCTCAAGCTTATAACGAAAAATTAGTCGTTTTCCCATCCAATATCGTGGCCAAGATTTTTGGCTTCAAGGAAGAAAAGGGCTTGGAAACCGCTATGACTGGTGAACACGTTAGTGTCAGTCAAGAAGAAATGAAAGCTCCCAAAGTAGATCTTTAATTTCAATTCTGGCTCAGTAAACATTATAAAAGTTCAATTAGAAGGATAATTAGCTCATGACTCATTATCAGTTAGTGGCAAGTAATAAACGTCGATCCTGGCTAGTGATGATTGCCTTTGTGCTATTTATTACCGCAGTTAGTTACATCATCGCCATCGGCTTTGATTATCCCTTGTCTATCGTTGGCAGCGCTTTTATTTTTTCTGGATTTACTAGTTTCTTTAGCTATTATTTTTCGGATAAAATTGTGCTCACGATCTCAGGAGCTAAACCAGCTAATCGTCAAGAACATTTTGATTTTTATACAATTGCCGAAAATATTGCTAATGGTCAAAACTTGCCAATACCAAAACTTTATGTGATTGAAGATAGCGCTATGAATGCTTTTGCCACTGGCCGTAACCCCAAACACGCTGTTGTTTGTGCCACTACTGGTTTGTTAACTAGACTCAATCGTAGTGAACTTGAGGGGGTAATCGCTCATGAAATTGGACACATCAAAAATTATGACATTTTACTGATGTCAATTGTTTCGGTCTTAGTTGGCTCTATTGCTTTGCTGGGAGATTGGGTTTTACGCAGTTCAATGTATGGCAGAAAAAGAGAAGAAGATCGAAGCCAGTTGGATATAATTTTTTTCTTTTTAGCGATTGTTACGGCAATTTTAGCACCAATTATCAGTCAATTAATTAAATTAGCTATTTCTCGTCGTTATGAATTTTTAGCCGATGCTAATGCTGCCGCCATGACTAAAAATCCCGAGGGCTTGGCTAGAGCACTAATCAAAATCAGCCAAGATCAAGAACCTTTAGAAGCAGCCAATAAAGCGACAGCTCATTTATATATCAGTGATCCCTTAAAAAATATTAAGGGTGGCGTGGCTACTTTTAAGAACCTTTTCCAAACTCATCCGCCAGTAGCGGAGAGAGTGCTGGCGCTCAGAGCAATTAGTAATTAAAATAGCTAATTCCTTCTTAAAAAAGCCATAAATTCTGCTAAACTAATTCATATTGTGTCAAAAAAACAAGTAGATCAAAATCAGATTAAAGATATTGCAAAACTAGCACATATTCCAATCAGTGACATTGAAAGTCAACAATTAGCTAAAGATTTTGCTAAAACCTTAGCGGTTGTCGATCAACTTAAAACTGCAGATGTCAGTCGAATTGACAGCACTCATCAAGTAACTGCTTTTAAAAACGTAACAAGGGAGGATAAAGTCGACGAAAGTCTAAGCTTCACCCAAGCTGAAGCTCTCGCTAATGCCCCTCAACAAAAGGATGGGTTTTTTCTAGTACCAAAAGTTTTAACTACAGAAGACAATTAACTGGATAATAAAATGACTTTTAATCAACTAACTATTAAAGAAGCTTTAGATGCTTTGACAAGCGGCTCACTAAAAATTGAAAAATTATATCAAGATTTAGATTTAAGTATTCAAGATAAAAACAAACTCTATAATATTTATTTAAATTTTAATACTGATGCTAAAAAAGAAGCAAAATTACTAGAAAATACGCAACTTAAGGGTTTGCCGATTGCGGTTAAAGATAATTTTTGTAGTAAAAACTTGCCAACTACCGCTTCTTCAAAGATTTTGGAAAATTTTATCCCTCAATATGAATCTACCGTAACAAAACGTTTGCAAAAAGCAGGTGGGGTGATTGTTGGTAAAACTAATCTAGATGCTTGGGCCCATGGCTCTTCAACTGAAACTAGTGATTTTGGTCCAACCCTAAATCCTCGCAACCCCGATCACTTACCCGGCGGATCTTCCGGGGGTAGCGCCGCTGCAGTGGCAGCGGATTTATGTTTAGCAGCGATTGCTAGTGAAACGGCCGGCTCAATTAGGCAACCCGCAGCTTGGTGTGGCACTGTTGGTTTAAAACCGAGTTACGGTCGCGTCAGTCGCTTTGGAGTAATTGCTATGGCTTCCTCTATGGACACTCCTGGAGTAATTAGCAAAACCGTAGAGGATGCCTGTCTTGTTCTTAATAGTTTTGCTGGACCAGATTCCAGAGACGCAACCTGCTATCAAAACCCAGCTCCAGATTTTAGCAAATTTTTAGATCAAGATATTAAAGGCTTAAAAATTGGTCTGATTTATCATGACCTAGAGGGCTTAGAAGAAGTTAATGAAAAGCTCGCTCAAGAACTAGCTGTTTTGAGCCAATTAGGAGCTAAAGTGGAAAAAGTTCAGGCTCTTGATCCTCATCATGCCATTGCTGTTTATACCGTAGTGCAGAGAGCCGAAGTAAGTAGCAATCTAGCTCGATTTGATGGGGTGCGCTATGGCAAAGATCGAGCTTTTTTTGGCGATGAGGCTAAACGGCGAATTATGCTCGGCACTTTTATTTTGTCTAAAGGCTATGCTGAACAGTATTATAATTTAGCACAAAAGGTGCGCACTCTTTATTTAAATGATTTTGCGCAATTATTTAAAAAATACGATGTTTTAGTCAGTCCCAGCTCTCCGGGTTTTGCTAAAAAATTGGATGCCTCAGCCGGCTCTCCAATGTTTGGTGAATTGGAAGACATCTTGCTTGAAGCTAGCTCTATAAGTGGACTGCCAGGAATAAGTGTCCCTTATTATCGTGACCCCCAAAGCAATCTATTTCTGGGAGCTAATTTTGTGGCAGCAATGTGGCGAGAGGATTTAGCCATCAAAGTGGCTGATGCTTTTGAAAAAAATACTAAATGGAATACTTGGAGAAATCGTTAATGTCAGAAAATAATTATCAACTAGTTTGTGGTTTAGAAATTCACAGCGAACTCAAAACCAAATCAAAAATGTTTTGTGCTTGTAAAAACGATCCTTTTGCTGCCGGAAAACCCAACATTCACACTTGTCCAGTTTGCTTAGGTATGCCTGGAGGATTACCTTTGGCTAATAAAAAAGCCATTGAGTGGACTATTAAAATTGGTTTAGCTCTTAATTGCCAAATCAACTTGTTTTCAAAATTTGATCGTAAAAATTATTTTTATCCTGATTTACCTAAAGGTTATCAAATTAGCCAGCATGATATTCCTTTTTGTCATGACGGGTTTTTAGATACTAGTCAAGGTCGGGTAAGAATTCAGCGAATTCATCTAGAAGAGGACACAGCAAAATTAATTCATCAAAATAATTACACTCTGATTGATTTTAATCGCTCAGGAGTGCCTTTAGTGGAGATCGTCACTGAAACTGACATTAAAAACGCTCAACAGGCTAAAGAATACGCCCAAAAACTTAGACAAATTTTACGCTATTTAGACGTGGCAGATTGTGATATGGAAAAAGGCGGCATGCGCCTCGAAGCTAATATTTCTCTAAAGAAAAAAACTGATCCTGATGGCTTTTTACCAAACTACAAGGTGGAATGTAAAAATATTAATTCGTTTCGCTTTATGGAAATGGCAATTAATTATGAAATGGAGCGCCAAGCTAAATTGCTAGATCAAGGCCAAACTCCCAAACAAGAAACCAGGGGTTTTAGTGCTGAGTCAGGGAAAACCTTTAGTCAAAGAGCTAAGGAAGAAGCAGAAGATTATCGTTATTTTCCCGATCCAGACCTGCCTCCAATCGAATTCGAGCCTGCCGAAATTGCTCAAATTAAGCAAGAATTAGTTGAACTTCCAGACCAGTATGCGGCGCGTTTAAGTGAGGAGCATCAGCTGAGCTTAGACTTAGCTCAACGCTTAGTAAAAAACAAAAAACGAGCAGAATTTTTTGAGCAATTATTAATATTAGCTAAAAGAGAAAAAATTGAAAGTAAAAAAATTATTAATACTTTATTAAACAAAAAAATTGATTATCACTTGTCTGACGATCCAAAGAACACTATCGAAGAATATAAAAAACTCAATGAGCTCGAAGAAATGAGTCCTGAAATTATTACTGAATTAATCAAAGAGCTTCTTCAAGAAAATCAAGATGTAGTTGAAAAATATCAGTCAGGAAAAACAGAGGTATTGGCGTTTTTAATTGGTCAAAGCATGAAAAAAATTGCCAAAAAAGTTGACGTTAATCTAGTTAAAAAAGTTTTACTTGATCAATTGAATAATTAAGCTTAAGTTTGGGCAAACAAATTCCTTTCAAAATAAGATATACTAAGATCTAGATATGGCTCTGAAAAATAAAGACTTTGTTCATCTCCACACTCACACTGAATACTCAATTTTAGATGGTTTGAGTAAAATTCCTGATTTAATTAAAAGAGCTAAGAAATTTGGTCAAGAAGCATTGGCCATTACTGATCACAGCAACATGTACGGTCATATTGTTTTTTATAACGCTTGCAAAGAAGCAGGTTTAAAATCAATCATTGGAGCTGAACTCTATTTAGCTAAAAATTCCCGTTTTGACAAACAAATTAAAATGGGTAGCGACCAATTTCATTTGACCCTCCTGGCCAAAAATTTCACTGGTTACCAAAATTTAATGAAATTAATATCACTTGCCAATTTTGAGGGTTTTTCTTATAAGCCACGCATTGATCATGAATTATTAGAAAAATACAACGAGGGCATTATTGTGCTAAGCGGTTGTATGAGTAGCTACACTAGTCATTTGTTGCTAGAAGATAAAGAAGCTGAAGCAATAGAGTTGTTTAAAAAATATCAAAAAATCTTTAAAAATCGTTTTTATTTAGAAATCCAAAGACATCCTCACGTAACAGAAAGCTATGAGCTAAGTAAAAAACTAATTGCCATCGCCAGACAACTCAAATTACCGCTGGTGGCAACTAATGATTCTCACTATTTAAACAAGGATGATGCCGAAGCTCAAGATGCTTTGCTCTGTGTGCAAACAAGACGTTTAATTAGTGATAAAAAAAGATTAAAAATGATTGATAAACCAGATTTTTATTTTAAATCTAGTCAGGAAATGATCGAGGCTTTTAATGACATTCCTGAAGCAATCACTAATACTAAAAAAATTGCTGATCAATGTGAACTGACTATTCCTACTGGTAATTTAATTTTTCCCACTTTTGAATTGCCTAAGGGAGAAACTTATGCTAGTTATTTGGAAAAAATTGTTTATAAAGCAGCTAATAAAAAATTTAAGAAAATTACTAAAGAAATTAAAGGGCGTTTGGATTATGAAATTAAGATTATTAATGACAAGGGTTATCCAGCTTACTTTTTAATCACCCAAGACTTTGTCAATTGGGCAAAAAAAGAGGGAATTGCTGTTGGTCCTGGCCGAGGTAGTGCCGCCGGTTCTTTAGTTTCTTATTGTTTAAATATTACCACCCTAAACCCTTTAGAACATGGTTTGCCTTTTGAGCGATTTTTGAATCCGGAACGACCAACTCCTCCAGACATTGACATTGATTTTGCTGATATTAAGCGTGATGAAGTTTTAAAATATGTGGCTAATAAATATGGAGAAGAT
>Ga0172377_10006162_pt1 | contig 12346 bp, 12 predicted proteins | sample Pumphouse3metaG_FD_119749 | JGI IMG/M metagenome (GOLD analysis project Ga0172377, IMG submission 119749) | Leachate microbial communities from a municipal landfill in Southern Ontario, Canada - Pumphouse #3 metaG | ecosystem: Engineered > Solid waste > Landfill > Unclassified | place: Canada... | reverse complement strand
TATAAAGCTGCCAAAGAGAGGCAGCGTGCCATTGACAGCGAGATAGACTATCTGCGCAGACGGGCTGCCACCTTGAAGGTGATCGATCCCAGCCATCTACCCAAGGACGCGGTGCGTTTTGGCAGCACGTGCAAGACAGTGGATGAACACACGGACGAGGAGATCAGCTTCAAGCTCGTCGGAGCGGCCGAATTGAATTTTTATGAAGACGAGAAGGCATTGCAGGTGGTATCGGTAGTTTCACCCATCGGAAAAGGCCTGCTAGGCAAAAAGCTGAATGAGATCGCACTAATCCAAGCTCCCATGGGCGAACGACAGCTAAAAATATTGGAAATAAAATAACATATAAACGGAGTACCAATGAAAAAAGCCAACCCCAAAAAAGCCCTAAGCTATGATCGGAAGAACTTTTGGAAGGAAGCACCAGCCGCAGAGCAAAAAGCAGCGATGGATTATGCGATTCCCTACAAGAAGTTTCTCGATGAATGCAAGACAGAGCGTGAAACGGCTATCTGGATGGAGAAGCTGCTGAAAAAACATAAGTTTGTGAGCGTTGACTCAAAGAAAGGTTCCAAAAGAGTATATAGAGTGTTTCGCGGCAAGACCATGGCCGTGGCCATCCTGGGCTCAGAGCCACTCAACCAGGGATTTAACATGGTGGCGTCTCACATCGACGCGCCTCGCATCGATCTGAAGCAAAATCCGCTTTATGAAGATGGCCCCAGCCAAATGGCCTGCATGCGCACGCACTATTACGGCGGCATCAAAAAATACCAATGGGTATCCACACCCCTTTCCCTGCACGGCGTGGTGGTGAAAAATGACGGCAGTCTATTGCACATCAGCATCGGCGAAAACGACGATGAACCCGTATTCATCATCCCCGATCTGCTGCCTCATCTGGCTTCCAAAGAGCAGTATTCCAAGAACCTGAAAGATGCCATCGACGCCAGCAAGCTGAATCTGGTATTTTCCGGCATCATTGAAGCCGGCGCCGAGGAAAAGGAAGCTGCCAAAGCATACGCTCTGAAGGTTTTGAACGCAAAGTACGGCATTACCGAGGCTGATTTCCTCTCTGCAGAATTGCAGTTGGTGCCCGCTGTGAAGGCTCGCGATGCCGGCATCGATTCTTCCATGGTGGTGGGTTACGGTCAGGACGACCGCGTATGTGCTTACACCGCCCTCACCGCGTTGCTGGACAATATGGAGATCAACCCCAAACGTAGCATGATCGTTTATTTCTCTGACAAGGAAGAAGTGGGCTCACAGGGTGCCACAGGTGCTCATTCCGTGTTTATTCGCGACTTTGTGGGCGAGCTTCTGGCATATAAGGGCGAGGATAATTCCAGCGCCAACCTGCGCAAGGTGTTCCTCAATTCCCAGATCCTCAGCGGCGACGTGACCGCTGTGGTGGATCCAAACTATCCAAATGTGCATGAAAAGCAGAATGCGGTGATCTTCAATCACGGCATGGGCATTTCCAAGTTCACCGGAAGCGGTGGCAAGTATGGATGCAACGACGCCAGCGCGGAATTTACCGCCAAGGTGTTACAAATCCTGAATTCAGCCGGAGTATTCTGGCAAATGGGCGAACTGGGCAAAGTGGATGAAGGCGGTGGCGGAACCATTGCTTACATTCTGTCAAACCTGGGCGCCGAGGTGTTAGATTGCGGAGTGGGAATCATGGGTATGCATTCGCTGTACGAGCTGTGCTCCAAGGCGGATCTGTACTCCACTTACAAAGCTTACAAGGCATTTCTGGCAACTTAAAAAGTAACATAGGAGGTTCGTAATGAAAAGGTTGTTACTTGTAACACTGATACCGCTGTTAATCTTCGGCTGTGTCAGCAACAAGGCTTTCCGCGAGGAAAAGGCAAGGATCGACAAGATCGAAAGCGCTTTGGCGCAGAATAATACGGAACTGGGTGTATTGCGCAAAGAGATCATGCAAGATCGTCGTAGCGGAGCGGGTAGCTCCAAGGAAGAGATCGAAGCTCTGGTCACCGTGATCCGGGAGATCAGTGATGATCAGATGAAGCAAAACGCTTTGATGCAAGAAGATATCGCTTTTTTGATGGACAAGATGAGCAAAAATCCAATGGTCGATGCCAGCGGCGCTACCACCGGTACCGATCCACAGATGGTGAACCGCATGAACGCTTTGGCTGACAATCTGGAAAAGAGCTCTACCGATCTGAATCAGAAGATAGCCGCGATGCAGAAAGACATCAACGCTCTGAAAGCCGGATCTTTGGGTGCCGCATCCACTGCTGCCGGCAGCCAGGAAGTTGCCGCTCTTCAGGCTCAGATCGAAGCGCAACGCAAAGCTCAGGAAGCGGAACTGGAAGCCCTTCGTAAAGAATTGGCAGCCAGAGATACTGCCGGGGAAAGCTTGAAACCTGTGGTGGCTGGAAGCTCGGACGCAAACAGCGAACGTGATGAATATGAAAAAGCTCGCATGGAGTACAACCAGGGTAATTACGACAAAGCCCTGCAAAAGCTGGATGCCTTCGTGGCCCGCTATCCCAAAAGCGAGTACGCTGGGAACGCATATTACTGGAGGGGTGAGAGCCTGTATGCCAAAGGTGAAATGCCCGATGCCCTAAAGGAATTTCAGAAGGTGGTCACCGCTTATCCGGATTCCTGGAAAGTGGCTGATTCTCAGCTCAAGATCGGAATGTGCCAGATGAATATGGGCAACAATAGCGAAGCTCGTTCCGCCCTGAACAAGCTGAAACGCGATTTTCCCTATTATGGCCGCATGGATCTGGTGAATATATACCTGGAACAAATGAATCAATAAGATAAGCTTGAACGACGGATTAGCGGGATGCGAAGTACGATTGCACTGATCCTCATGCTATTGTGTGTGCCTGGCCTGTGGGCCGAGCAGACTCAGAAAGAAGCTGATGAGATCGCCAGTAATCTGGCTCTGTTGATCGATGCCGGATCTCCAGTATTTTTGGATCTGCGTTGCGGCGAGTGGACGCCTGCTCTGTCGCAAAGTCTATCCGAAGAACTGCTGGCCAAAGGCGTGGATCTGCGCGAGATCAAGACTCATTCGCTCTTTGACGAGGAATCAGTAATGCCCCAAAGCATTCTACTTGAGGATTATGGGATCACGGAAGCCAGGCTGGTGCAAGTAAATCTGGATCTGCACTGGCAAGTGGTCGAGCATAAGTCCTTTTTCTCCTATCGCAGCGAACGAAACCCCGTATACCGTTTTGTGGTGAAGCAGTTACAACTGCCTCAACATCAGCTAAACAAAATAGATACATATGATTTCAGCCCGGCGGGGTCCAGAGATAGCAGTATATCTGCACCCCGCCTCCGCTGGTTTGACCCTCTCATTGCCGGCACTGCGCTGGCATCGATCATCTTCCTGCTGTGGACCATCGAATAAAGGAACATGGATGAAACCTTATCTTGGCTTAGTAATGATCTTGCTGCTTACCTTCACAGCTTGCAGTAAAAATAAAACTGAAATCAGCTCCGCCGACAAACTGGCCAAAGCCGATGAATTGTACGCGGCAAAGAAATACACCAAGGCTGCCGTGCTTTACGACGAGATATCTTTTGAGCGCAAATCGGCGTCAACCGCTTATGCCACGTTACGTTTGGCGGATAGCTATTTCGCTGTGAATAAGTTTACCGATGCCAGGCTGAAGTATCAGCAATTCATCGATTCCTTTCCCGATCACCAGAACATATCCGATGCCTATTTCCGGATCGGTCAGTGTCTGTTTGAAGAATCATTGAAGCCCGATTATGACCAAAATGAGACAGCGGAGTCGATCGAGGCGTTTCGCAATTTTGTGGATCGCTTCCCTCAGGACAGCCGTTACTCCCAGGCTGTGGATTACATCCGCCGGGGGCAATTTAAGCTCATCGAAAAGAAGTATCAAAATGGCTATATCTATTACAAGATGAAGGATTACAGCGCCGCGCTGATGTACTTCGACGAAGTGATCGCTCTTGGCAATACCGACAATCTGGACAAGATGTCTCTGTACTATTCCGCGCTGCTGCATTTGCACCAAAAGAATGCTGAAGCAGCCAAAACAGCGTATCAACGTCTCAGTTCCCGGTATCCGGGATCGAAAGAAGCTGCCAAATTGGCCGATAAGTTTTGAGATAGCGAATATGAACCCCTTGATTAGTTTGAATGGGGCGTGGGCACTTTTAGGAGGGAGCTTTGATCCCATCCACAATGGTCACCTTTACCTGGCCAAAGAGGTGCTCAGCCTCAGTCCGATCAAGAAAGTGATCCTGGTGCCCAGCTTCAATCACAATTTCAAGGGAGATCAGATCATCCTGGATTACGACAAACGTCTGGAGCTGGCCAAAGAGGCAATCGATCACTATTGTCCGCTCCACTTCATCATACAGCCTGCAGAGGATTTTCGATCACCCATCGAGGTGTGGGACGCGGAGCGGGGTGAAAGCGGCTATACCAGCGACCTCATCCGCAAGCTCAAGGCGCAGATGCCGGAGCAAAACTTCGCTTTCATCATCGGAGCGGATAATCTGGAAAAGCTGCCCCAATGGCACGATTTTGCCTGGCTGAAGGACAATCTGCATTTCATCATCCTGCCCAGGCCGGAATCCTCAATGCCCTGCGATGTCCTGAGCATGATCGCGCATACTATCCTGGAGATGCCCTTGTGTCCCATCTCTTCATCGGATATTCGGGCAAGAATCTCTCGAAATGAGAGCCTGGAAGATTTGGTACCCTCGGGTCTTGAACAGAAAATCAGGGACTTGTATAGATGAGCAAGCAGCGTTTCCTCGATAGAGTGCCGCTAAGCCCCAAACAGAGCCTTAAAGAAGAGGTGGCAAACGCCATCACTCATGGCATTGGCGTGGGACTGGCGATCGCGGCCCTGGTAATTCTGGTGGTTTTTGCCGCCCGGATCAGCGATACCTGGAAGGTAGTATCCTTTAGCATATATGGCGCAACGATGATAATCCTCTTTCTCTCGTCCACGCTGTACCACTCATTTCCCCAGCCTTATCTGAAAAGATTCTTTCGGATTATGGATCATTCATCCATCTTTCTCCTCATTGCCGGCACCTATACTCCAGTAACCATTGGCTCGATGCGCGGCGGGTGGGGGTGGACCCTTTTTGGGGTCATTTGGGGCCTCACCATCGTGGGCATCATCCTGAAGATATTCGCCATGAGCAAGCTGAAATGGCTGTCTATAGTAGTATATCTGATGATGGGTTGGATCATTTTGATCGCCATCAAACCGCTGGTAGCCGTGGTTACTACCAAATTCCTGATCTGGATTCTTGCCGGCGGCCTGGCTTATAGCCTCGGAATCATCTTCTATGTAGCGCGCAAACTGCCCTTTCATCACGCGGTTTGGCATCTGTTTGTGCTGGCCGGCAGTATCTGCCATTTCTTTGCCATGCTTTCGTTGATGGCGACATGAGGCCAAACCCCATACCGGGGGGATCCCTTGAGTATTAAGAATAGAACTATCATCAGCTTGTTCCTGAGCTTCCTTCTGGTACTGGGAATCATCATTTTTGCCACCAACAGAGTGATCAACAGCTCTTTTGAGGATCTGGAGACCAATACCATTCTGTCAAAACTGCGCAGTTTACGTAGTGGGCTGGAGCAGGAACAAAAAGAACTGGAAAAGACTGCGCGGGATTGGGCTCATTGGGATGACATGAGGGATTACGTAAATCATCAATATCCCTCTTTTATCCAGAGCAACTTCTCAGAATCGCTGTTTCAAAACTACAACATAAACCATGTTGCCATTATTGACACCAACTTCCAGGTGGCGTACGCCGCAGCATACGATCAATACGATGAAGATTATCAAGATCTCAGTAGTATCGGTTTTGACTATCTGGAACAGTTGATTCCGGATCTAAAGGATTTGCAAGCGAGTAACTACCTGAGCCTCACTCTGAAAACTTCATTTGGACCGATGATGCTGGTCTTCATGCCGATCCTGGATAGCAGCGCCCAGGGTCCGGTGAATGGCTACTTTATGATGGGCCGGATCATGAAGGACTACTACATTCAGGGAATCCGGGGCTTGAGCGGAGTAAGGATCACTGCTACCGATCTGACAACGGATTACAACGATACGGTTCGGCAGAAGATTAGTAATATTATCAGCGGGAAACGCGTGAAGGTGCTGGATAGAGTATGGATATCCGCTTCAGACTTGCTTTATGATGTTAATGGCGATAAGCTCTTCCTGATCGATATTGACGCTCCGATGGAAGCTACTGGGATTGCCCGCGATATGCGAAACGTCTTCCTGATCATCTTCATCTGCCTGGCGTTACTCTTGGGCGCGCTGTTGAATTTCATTATGGGCAAATACGTGCTGAACCGCCTCGTCGTAGTACAGAAGAAAGTCAAGGATGTAACCGATGACCCCACCAGCGATATCACGCTGCCCGTAAAAGGCGATGACGAACTGAGTGATCTGGCCAACAACATCAACCGCATGCTCGGTTCCCTGCGCGACGGCAGGGTGGAATTGGAAGCTGCCAAGCAACGGGCAGAAGAAAGCGATCGCTTGAAGTCCTCCTTTCTAAACTCCATCACGCATGAATTGCGCACTCCCCTGAACCATATCATGGGTTTCAGCCAGCTTATTAGCAGTCAGATCAAGGATGGCGAATTGAAGGATTTTGCCCGGCAGATCTACATCAGCGGAGAATCACTGCTAAGGATCATCCAGGATATCATCGATCTTGCCCTTGCCGAGCACTCCATGCTGAAAGCAAAACCGCATCCCGTACAGGGTTACGATCATTTTTTCCGCAATAAAACCGCGCTGGAAGAGATCCTCAAGGCTTCGGGTAATGAACACGCCGTGAAGCTGATCTTCAATGCCGATCAATCCTGCCTGATGAAGGAATTGCTCCTGGACTCGGGTAAGGTAAATCAAATCCTGCACAAGCTCTTCCTCAATGCCGTGAAGTACACTGCCAAAGGTCAGATAGAATTTGGCATGCAGGCCATAGACGCAGAAAACCTGCGCTACTACGTGAAGGACAGTGGAATCGGGATCGAAGAAGAGAAGCAGAAGCTAATCTTCAATTACTTCCGTCAATCCGATGAAGGATCAAACCGGAAGTACAACGGAGTGGGCATCGGCCTTTCCATCGCCAAAAGGATTTCCGAGATCATCGGGGCTACCTTGTATGTGGAATCTGTATATAAGCAGGGCAGTTGTTTTTATCTGGATGTACCTTGCGTCACGCGGAAGCTGCTGGTGGATAAAGGATCGGGGTCTCCTGCTGATATACTACTCAGTCTGCCTGAAGCTACCTTTTTGGTCGTGGATTCAGACCCCACGGCTTTGGTGATTATCAAGAGTCTGATCACCAGCATTCATGCTTCTTGCCATGTAAGCTCCGGCATAAAATCAGCGCTTGAGATTGCCCGGGTCAATACCGGTATCAACTGCGCCATCATTGCGGTAGAGCTATGTAAGAGTAAGGAAACACAAGTGATAAAGTCTTTGCGGGAGATCAATCCTCAATTGCCGGTGGTCTTCACCAGCGCCGGTATGGCTTTTCCCGATGATATCCACAAGAATGCCAAGGTGTATACCATCCGAAAGCCTATCGTACGCGATGAATTCCACGACATCCTTCGCGCCTGCGTAGCCCGGGCTTGACGCCTCTTAGTGCTGAAGTAGAGGCAGATCTTTCATCCACTTGGCAGCAGCTGTGTGAAAGCAATTGCGTAGGATCTTGATGCTTACAGGGTTTAGCTTACCGCTATGCTCATCCATAAAGATCTTCTTGAATTCCACCGCCAGGCAGAGAACCTGACCAGGATATGTGTTATGCAGCCAACGTGAGAGATTGCCCCCGGGAAACTTCACATCGCAACGCACATCCAGAGTCCTCCCGGGTAGAATCATCCCGTCCAGATTGATCCGCAGTTCCTCTACATAAGAATGGTACTGCTCAGGCATGTTGTTCCGGCCCAGGATAATGTCCGGATTGTCAATCTGGGGATCAGGTTCTGCGTTCGGACCCTTTCGCCGGTGATTGTAGCTGTGCATATCGAAAACCACGATGAAGGGATGAAAGGATAAGAGGCGATCCACCTCGTACTTCAGTGTGGAGTACCAATTCAGATAGTCACACATCAGGACTTTCACCATATTCTCCGGCAGGGGTGTGCTGCGCACGTTCAGTCCCCAGGCATCTTCCGGATTCTGGTACACCGCGCGCGCTGCCGGGCGATTGAGATCAACGGCAAAACGGCTGGTCTCCACGATGATGTGGTTCGGATAAAGTCTGGCAAAGGTATCTGTATGAGGATCTTCTTCCATATAGCGCACAGCATCGCCGATCCCGTTGTAGGGCATCAGGATTTCTGGCATTTCATGCCCATTGTGAATAGCCAGAGCCAGGACGGGGCTGAGGGTATCCGAAAAGTGGTAGCGGGTTTGGATCATCACTGCCCCTGATAGCTTTCCATGAAGTCAATCAGTCTCTGCAGGATGCAGAGATAACGCTGCACATCATTGGTTCCGATGTTTTGTTCCTTGAGTCCGGTGCCAAGTATCTTGAGATCGATACCGGTGATCAGTTCCGCCTGGTCCAGTAGCTGATCCAGAGTATGAGGATAAGGATGACCAGCCAGGAAGAAGAAGCCTTTTATGGCAGGGATTACGGCTCCGATCGACATTCTCATGGTCTCGCGCAGATGACGGGAGCGGCCGGCAGCTTCCAGGGTGCTTTGTCTGGTGAGCAACCATTTGCTTTTAAACTCGCGTTCCATCTGCAGGCGCACATCCGCTTTACTAAACTGCAGATTGGTCAAAAGGTCCTCTTTGCACATGAGGTTTTCTTTGTCTGAGCTGATGATATTGATAAACTCCAAGGGGTAGGAATCCAGGGATGAGGCGATGAAGCTCCGCGTAACGATCAGGGGAAGCATCAAAGCTTTCTTCCTGGCATATTGCGCCAGTCCAGCGAGCTTTTCCAGCTGTTGATCGGGTACGTCTTCCAGCACCACAACGGCGCCATATCCTCCCAGAATATCTTTATAAACACATACTTGCAGCAGAGTGTTCTTTACTGCTTCCAGGCTGTTCAAGATTCCATTGTAGGGATGTTTCATAGTTCATTTCCTCACATATTTGGCCAGATAGTTGGCGGCGCAGGCTTTGGCAAGGTTCCTGATTTTCCCGATATATGCTGCTCGTTCGGTTACGCTGATCACGCCGCGGGCATCCAGGAGATTGAAGGTGTGCGAGCTTTTGAGCAGCATATCATAAGCGGGGTACACCAGATTCTTGCCGATCAAAGCCATACACTCTGCTTCATACTTGCCAAAGAGCTCAAAAAGCAGCGCTGTATCGGCATATTCAAAGTTATAAGCGCTGTACTCTACTTCTTTATCGAAATAGATATCCGCGTATCTGGATGTCCCATTATACTTTAGCTCTCGGTAATCCGAGACGTCCTGAATATACATAGCCAGGCGCTCCAGCCCGTAGGTCAATTCCACGGATACGGGAAAGACGTCAAACGAACCAACCTGCTGGAAATATGTGAATTGCGAGATCTCCATGCCGTCCAGCCACACTTCCCAGCCCAGTCCCCAAGCTCCTAAAGTGGGCGATTCCCAATCGTCTTCCACAAAGCGGATATCATGCTTTTCCGTCTCGATACCAATGGCAGAAAGGCTCTTCAGATATAGGTTCTGGATATCATCGGGGCTGGGTTTGATGATCACCTGAAATTGATAATAGTGCTGAAAGCGATTGGGATTTTCCCCATATCGTCCGTCTTTAGGACGGCGGCAGGCCTGCGGATAGGCGATCGCGCAGGGTTTCTCTCCCAAAGCTCCAAAGAAGGTGGCGGGGTGAAAGGTCCCCGCGCCCATCTCCACGTCATAGGGCTGGATCAATTGGCAGCCTTTGGCCGCCCAGTATTGTTGCAGGGTCAAGATAATATTCTGAAATTCCATCATTTATGTCCTGTGATTTTTTGGCATTTCCGTTTCAGGCGGATCAATTCATCCCTCAGATCCGATAGATCCCTGGCGATGGCGGGGAGCTGAGCCGAGAGTTGCAATTTCTGCTTGGCAATGGCCTCTTCGCGGGCTTCTTCGAGCAGGCTTTTATCCTGTTTTAGCTTTTGCCTCGCTCCCTCGATGGTGTAGCGCTGATTGTACAGCATATCTTTGATCTTTTTCAGGGTCTCGATTTGCTGTAACGAATAGCGCCGCTGATGCCCGCTTTTCTTAGGTCTGAGTGCAGGTATCTCGCTCTCCCAGTAACGCAGTACGTGAGCCTTTACCTCCAGTAAATTGCTCACTTCGCCAATGGTATAATAGTACTTCGTCATGCGTGTCTCCTCTTTGAAAACAGGCTGAGCACATACAGAAGCGCTGTGCTGAACACAAAGAACCATGGATAGGGATAGATCTTGTGATACAAGGGGACCACAGCGCAAGTGTATAGAGGCGCGCTGATGTTACTGATCTCAAACAGCTCCGTCCGGTTCAGCACTCCTCCCTTGGGATCCACAATCATCGAAATCCCTGTATTGGCAGAGCGATACACCTGTATCCGTGATTCGATGGCACGAAACTTGGTCATAATCCCATGCAGCCAGGGGCCGTATGAAGTGCCAAACCAAGCATCATTGGTGATATTCACGTGATAGTCAGCCTTGGCCTTGTTCCCGTCGGGCAGTGTGAAATTCGCTTTTTGCATAAAATGCGGGAACGCCAATTCATAACAGATCGAGGGGGAAAAATCGTGTTGAGCGCAGTAGTAACGCGGTATTTTGGTGCCAAACTCCCAGTTTGCCTGCCCAAACTGCAATTTCCACAGCATGGGGAAGGTATCCAGCCAGAGCATTCTTTCGCCCACTGGTACGAGGATGTTCTTGTAAAAGATCTCACCCATCTGGTACCTGGGGCCAAAGAGATTGGCAGCGTTGTAATAATAAGCCGATTCCGGGTGTTCCGCTGGCGCGGCTGTGCAATGCGGGAAACCCGTGAAAACGTTGATGTCATGCTTTTCGATAATGTCCATCAGGTCATCATGGACGGTGGTGATCAGCATCAGATAATTTGGTACAGCAGCCTCAGGATAGATGATCAAATCCATGTCTTGCGCCGCCGCCAGGGCGGTAAGGCTGTCATACCGCGCGATGATGAGGTCATAATTGTCGGTCACCCATTTTTCGTCTTGAGGGATCGAGGGCTGCATCACCGCGATGCGGGCATCTTGTTTCTCCAGAGGGAGATACTTCAGGCAATATACGCCATAAGCCAGCCAAAGGGTAATGATCAGCGCGATAGCGCCAATGCCTTTCCAGGAATAGCTTTTTAATCGGAAAATGAGGTAGTTCAGGCTCAAGATCAGGATCGCCAACAGAGCCATACCCCCCAGATCCAGCACCTGCAACAGAATCCGATAATCGCCCAGGGCATAACCGATGTGAAACCACGGGAAGCGCAATTCACTGAAGTTTTGCAGGTATTCAAAAGTGACCAATACAGATACGAAGGACAGCCATCTGAGCCCGGGTAAACGGTGCCACATGCGCTCCAGCAGAGCGAAGGCAACGAAGTAATACAGCCCATAGAGCAGCCAGATCCCGATCAATCCGCCGGGAGTCACTTCCCCGATCCAGTAGAAAACCATACTGATCTGAATGGCGGAAAAGATGATCCCGCCAAAGATCAGTTCCTTGGTCCGGTGCTTTGACCGGCTGATGTAGGCGAGCAGGGGGATAAAGGCCACAAACACCAGCAGTCCCGTATGCAGCGGCAAACGGGAAAGGCTCAGCAACAAGGCTGAGAGAATGATCAAACCGTAGCTTTTAAGGAACCTGCTCATAATTCACTTTTAGTAGGCGTACCTGACGGTTATCCACCACTATGGCAAGCACTTCCTGACCGATTGTCATGATCCCGGGCACGCTGCTCATCGGTAAAAACGCGGCACTCATGGTACTTACCAGAGCCGTATCGCTGAGGCTGATACCGTTGTTATATGGATCATAAACGATCTGCCCGTTTTCACTTACGATTTCCTGTCCCAAGCTGGAAAACACGGTGCTCTTCTTCTCTTGCTGGTCGTAAACCACCACATAGTCGCGGTTTGCGAAGAGGTGATCTACCCTCTTTACGATGAAGCGCCCAAAGCGGAACAACTCACTGCCATCCAGGAGATTATACGCGATAATCTCGGAGGCAGCGCTATCCCAGATATAGCAGTTTTGCTCTGTACCCAAAGCGATCCCTGCTGGCTGCACCGAGTTCTTGAGTTCCCAGGTGGCCAATAGCTTGCCGTCTGGATTGAATTTCTTCACTTGCTTCTGGTTT